>Ga0070707_100000147_pt1 | contig 67308 bp, 68 predicted proteins | sample KBSK5502metaG_FD_65468 | JGI IMG/M metagenome (GOLD analysis project Ga0070707, IMG submission 65468) | Corn, switchgrass and miscanthus rhizosphere microbial communities from Kellogg Biological Station, Michigan, USA - KBS K5-50-2 metaG | ecosystem: Host-associated > Plants > Roots >... | reverse complement strand
GTGCACCCGGCCGACCGGTGTCGTCTGGTCGTTGATCGCGCCCAGCAGGCGCGTCGAGAAGTGGCCGTCGTAGACCACCTCCTCCTCCCACTCGCGTCGTAATCCCGCATCGATCGGATCCGCCGCCCCGGCGACATCCTCGGGGTTGATGTGACCACCGACGCCGAGCGAGTACAGGTGCCTCAGCCGCCGCTCGCTCGAGCGCCGCAGCCGGTGCGTCAGGAAGTAGCGGTCGCCATGCCGGAAGACGACATAGGGGATGATCTGGGGCTCGGCAGGGTCTTCCTCCACCTCCCGTCGTGGCCGGAAGCGATAGCTCCCGCGGACCCGGGCCAGCAGGTCATCCAGGCCGGCGTCGCGGAACCCGGTCCACTCGCTGCCGGCAAACAGGACATGCCTGGGAACGACGAGAACATCCTCGCGGGCACCCACGACAAAAGTCTAGCGAGGCGTTCGGTTAACGGTCGTGCGATGTCTGGTCGCTCTGCTCCGTGCCGGACAGTTCGGGCGGGGGCGTCGGCCGCGGTGCCGGCTGGGGCGTCGGCTGTGGGGTGGCTTGCTCGCCGATGACGAGCGTCGACGGCGCCGTGGCGGCCTCGGCCTGCTCGATCCGGGCGAGCTCATCGGTGGCCTCGGTCACGAGGTGCCTCACGTCGGAATCGTCGTCGCCGCGGATCGCGTTCGCCTGCTCAACCGCATCGAGCTTCACGCGCAGCGTCCGTAGGGCCTCGTTCGCCGCCCGCGGGTCGGCCGCATTCTTGAGCGCTCGCGCCGCGTCACCGATGGTGACCTGGAACGCGCGCAGACTGCTCTCGGCCAGGAGTGGCTTATGGTCGGCGGCCATCGCCTGCGCTTCGCGCAGCTGTTCATTGGCGAGCTGCAGTTGCAGCACGAGCCGATCATTGGCCGGCGTGAACGTCAGCCGGATACCCTCTTCCAGTTGCTTGATGGGGTACAGCAGGTTGTCCGGCAGCGCCGACGGCGCCGCGAACGCGGACCCGGTGGCCGCCAGCACGGCGATCGCCGCAGCCGCGAACGCCATACCGAGCCGGCGAGACATGGGGAAGGTCGGAATCCGCAAAACGCGGCGCTGGGGGAGCGCCGCCTGGAGATTGAGCCAGAAGGGCGCGAAGGCGACCGGCGGCGCCGGCGGGAGGGTGACCAGCAACAGGTTCAGCTCACGGACTTCACGCAGCTCCGCGGCGCAGGCGGTGCAACCGGCGACGTGCCCGTCGATCCGGCGACGCTCGTCCGAGGCGAGCATCCCGTCGGCATATGGGATCAGCCAGTCGCGGGTCGTCGCATGACTCAACATTCTGATCGCGTCCTCCGTCCCATCAAACGGACCGTATTCATGCGGTATTCGCCTCGTCCTCGGCGTGAACGAGGCTCCCCAGGCGCTCGCGAAGGAGCTTCTTGGCGCCATTGAGGCGCGACATCACAGTGCCCATGGGAATGTCGAGCGTCTTGGCGATCTCCTCGTAGCTGAGCTCGCCGAACGCCTGGAGGGCGATCGTGTCGCGATAGTGTGACGGCAGCCTCGCGATCGCGTCACGAACCGCCCGCTGCAGGTCGTGCCGCGCAGCGACGTCCTGCGGGTCGGAGCCGGCGCTGGCGGGCGGCTGCTCCATGCCGTCGAGCGAGACAATCGGTCGCCGGCGGCGCAGCGCATCGGTGACGGCGTTGGCGGCGACCCGGCGCAGCCAGTGCTTGAACGGCTTGTCGTGCCGGTAGCCGGGCAGGGCCTTATACACCTTGATGAAGACGTCCTGGGCGACGTCTTCGGAGAGGGCGAGCTCGCGCAGCGCCCGAAAGGCGATGTTGATCACCAGCCGGTGATACCGGAGCACAAGCTGGCGGAAGGCTTCCTGGTCTCCCGCCGCGCTCCGGTCGATCAAGCGGCGTTCTTCAGCATCCCCCTCGAGCGAGGGAGCGTCTTCGGCCTGAGCCATCTCCCGATGGTGTGACGCGGGCTCGGGGAGGGGCTTGCGACGGGCGCTACCGGGCGGGCTCTCGGCGCAATTCGCGCAGGAGCCGGCGAACCTGGGTCTCCGGGTCGTCCGGCGCGCTGGCAATGGCATCCAGCAGGGCGCTGGCCACGATGACGCCATCGGCCCTCCCCTCGAGCGTCTTCAGATGCTCGGGCCTCGAGATGCCGAACCCCACGACCACGGGAAGGCTCGTATGGCGCCGGACGGACTCGATCAACGGCAGGACGGCCTCATCGAGCTTGATCCTCGCGCCCGTCACGCCGGTGACCGCAATGCAATAGACAAACCCGGTCGCGGCCCGGCAGGCTGCCTCGATGCCGGACTCCGTGCTGGTTGGCGCGACGAAGAACACCAGGTCGATGCCGATGGCATCGGCGGCGCGGCGCAGGTCGGCGGACTCGGCCGGGGGCAAATCCGGCACGATCAGACCGTCGATACCCGCTTCAGACGCGGCGCGGCAAAAACGGTCGAGGCCAAAGGACAGGATGGGATTCAGGTAGGTCATGAAGAGCAGCGGAACATCGGTCTTCATCCGTGCGGCCTTGGCAGTCTCCAGCGCCCGACCTACCGTCGCGCCACCCTTCAGCGCCACCTGTGACGCCGCCTGGATGGTGCGACCGTCCGCCAGCGGATCAGAAAAGGGAATGCCGAGTTCGATAGCGTCAGCCCCAGACCGGGCCGCCGCCTCCACCAGCGATGGCGTGACCTCGAGCGTTGGATACCCAACGGTCAGGTAGGCGATCAGACCCAGGCGCCGCTCGACACGCAGCCGGGCGAAGGTCGACCCGATCCGGCTCACCCGCCGCTTGCGCCCCGCACGATGTCGAGGTCCTTGTCACCTCGGCCGGAGAGGTTGACCAGCACGATCTCGCCCGCGGCAAGCTCCGCCGCAAATGGGATCGCATAGGCAATCGCGTGTGAGCTCTCCAGCGCGGGGATGATGCCCTCCAGCCGCGACGTCTGGTGGAAGGCCTCGAGCGCCTGCTCGTCGGTGACGCTGACGTACTCCGCGCGGTGCTGGTCGTGGAGGAACGCGTGCTCCGGCCCGACCCCGGGGTAATCCAGGCCGGCCGAGATGGAGTGCGTCGCCAGCACCTGGCCGTCCTCGTCCTGCAGCAGGTAACTGAAGGAGCCGTGCAAGACGCCCGGACGGCCACTGACAATCGATGCCGCATGCGCCCCACTGGCGAGTCCGCGCCCGGCCGCCTCGACGCCGACCAGGCGCACCGGATCCTCATAGAACGGCGCGAAGATCCCGATGGCGTTGCTGCCGCCGCCCACGCAAGCGACGACCGCCGTGGGCAGCCGGCCGGCCTCGGCCAGCATCTGCGCCCGCGCCTCACGCCCGATCACCGACTGGAACTCGCGCACCATCAGCGGATACGGATGCGGACCGACCGCGGATCCGATCACGTAGTGCGTGGTGCGCACGTTCGTCACCCAGTCGCGGATCGCCTCGTTGGTCGCGTCTTTCAACGTCTGGCTGCCGCTCTCCACCGGGGTGACCGCGGCGCCGAGCAGCCGCATCTTGTAGACGTTGACCGCCTGTCGCGCCATATCCTCGACGCCCATGTAGACCTCGCACTCGAGTCCGAATTTCGCGCAGACGGTCGCGACGGCGACGCCGTGCTGCCCGGCGCCGGTCTCGGCGATGATGCGGTGTTTGCCCATCCGCCGCGCGAGCAGCACCTGCCCCAGCGCGTTGTTGATTTTGTGCGCGCCGGTGTGGCAGAGGTCTTCGCGTTTCAGCCAGATGGTGGCCCCGCCGGCTCGTTCCGTCAGCCGGTCGGCGCGGTAGACGGGGGTTGGCCGGCCGCTGAACGAGCGCGAGAGGTCATCGAACTGCCGGCGGAACGCGTCATCCTGTTGGGCAGCGTCGAAGGCCGCGGCGAGCTCCTCGACCGCGGCCATCAGGGTCTCGGGGATGAACTGGCCACCGTAGCGGCCATAGCGGCCCCGGGCATCCGGTCCTCTCGGCACCGTTTCCCTCCCCCCTTGTGGGGGAGGGTCGGGGTGGGGGGTTCTCGTCGCGCTCATGATCGATCGACCCGGCGGACGGCCTCGACGAATGCGCGCAGCTTCCTGTGATCCTTCCGGCCCGGTTCGGCCTCAACGCCGCTACAGACATCCACGGCCCAGGGATGGAGCTCACGCACGGCGCCATCGACGTTGTCGGGTGTCAATCCCCCGGACACCACCACCGGATATTCGCGCGCCAACGCACGTGCCTGCGACCACGCCCACGCCCGCCCGGTGCCGCCGACGGTGTCGGGCGCCCAGGTGTCCAGCAGGGGATGGTCGCCGTGTTCAAACTGCATGGTGGCCAGGTCCTCCCCATTCCGGACCCGAAAGGCCGGCAGGAGGAGAAGGCCGAGCGCGCGATCCTTCTCGGTCAGCGGTCGGTAGACCTGGATGGCCGTCAGGCCGCAGGCTTGCGCAACGGCCGCGATCCGGTCGGGCGGCTCGTCGATGAAGACGCCGACGCGCTCGACGGTCCCGGGGATGTCGGCGATCAGCGCCTTGACATCCTCGACGCGGACCTGGCGTTTGCTCTGCCCGAAAATGAACCCGAGCAGGTCGACGCCAAGCTCCACCGCAAGCTCGACGTCTTGCGGCCGAGTGTTGCCGCAGATCTTGATCTTCGTCACCGGCCGCTCAGCTCCCGCACTTTTGCCTCGAGGTCAGGGGCCCTCAGCAGCGCTTCGCCGACCAGCGCCGCGTTTACGCCCAGGCGCCCGAGCTCGTCGATGTCGGCTCGACTCTCGATGCCGCTCTCGCTGACGACGACGTGGCCGGCCGGGATCAACGGCCGCAATCTCGCGGTGGTCGCTTTGTCCGTCGTCATCGTCGCCAGGTCTCGATTGTTGATGCCAATCATGCCGGCGCCGGCCCGCAGCGCGCGCTCAACGTCGGCCTCGTCGTGAACTTCGATGAGGGCCTGCATGCCCAGGCTGTGGGTCAGCGCCAGCAGGTCGCGCAGCCGAGCATCGTCGAGCACCGCCACGATCAGGAGCACCGCGTCGGCGCCCACCGCACGCGCCGACATCACCTGCACCGGATCGATGATGAAGTCCTTGCAGAGGAGGGGAAGGGCGACCGCCGCGCGGACGGCTTGCAGATGGTCGAAGCTTCCACCGAAGAATTCCGGCTCGGTGAGGACGGACAGTGCCGCGGCGCCGTTGGCGGCGTAGCGCCGCGCCAGACGAACGGGGTCGTACGGCCGCTGCAGCCTACCGCCCGAGGGTGACCGCTCCTTGCACTCGGCGATCAGCGCCACGCCGGTCGCGCCGACCGCCCGACGAAAATCTGCGGGCGCCGGCGCCGCGGCGACTGATCGCGGCAATGCCGCGGCGATTCCGTTGGCTTTGAGCTCCGCGATCGCCGCGCGCCTCGACTCGAGGATGCGTTCCAGGATGGGGGCGGCTCGGGTGGCCATCGGCCTAGGCGCGCGCTGCGGTCTTTTCCAGGACTCCTTTCATCCGCTTGACGCCCTCCTCGATCTGGTCGACCGCGTTGGCGTAGGACAGCCGCAGATAACCCTTCCCGGCTTCGCCGAAGGAGGTGCCGGCGAGCACGGCGACACCCCCCTCGTTGAGCATGCGGTCCGCCAGCTCCCGCTCGTCCTGTCCGGTCTTTACGATGTTCGGGAACACGTAGAACGCGCCGAGCGGCTTGTGACAGCTTACGCCGGGTAGCGCGTTCAGCCGATCGACCACGACATCGCGCCGACGCTTGAATTCGCCCACCATCGCCTGGACGGCGCCGTCCGACCGCGGCGAGAGCGCCTCGATCGCCGCCATCTGGGTGAAGGCGGCGGCGCACGAGCTGCTGTTGATCATCAAGGTCTCCAACTTCTGTGCCAGCGGCAGCGGCGAGACCGCGAAGCCGAGCCGCCAGCCGCACATGGCATAGGCCTTGCTCAATCCGTCCGAGTAGATCGTCCGCTCCAGCATGCCCGGCACCGTCATGATCGACGCGTGGTGGCCGTCGTAGGTGATCTGGCCATAGACTTCGTCGCTCAGCACATAGAAGTCGTGCTTCATCGCCAGCTCAGCGATCTGCTCGAGGTCGCGGGTCGAGAGCACCCCACCGGTGGGATTGTGTGGCGAGTTGATGACCAGGAGCTTGGTCCGCGGCGTGATTTTCTGCTTCAGCTCCTCGATGTCGAGCCGGAACTCGTTGCGCTCGCGCAGCGGTATGCCCACCGGGGTGCCGCCGGCCAGCGTGGCCACCGAGGCATAGATCGGATAGCCTGGATCCGGGACGATCACCTCGTCCCCGGGTTCCACCAGCGCCAGCATGGTAAAGAGCAGGACGTTCTTCGAGCCGGGCACCATCACGACTTGTTCCGGCTTGACCTCGACCTCGTACCAGCGGCGAATCCAGTCGGCAACGGCCTGGCGGGCCGGCATCAGGCCACCGGCGGGCGTGTAATGCGTGTAGCCATCGCGTAGCGCGCGCTCGGCGGCCTCGACGATATTCGGCGGGGTCGGGAAGTCGGGCTCGCCGATCTCCAGATGCACGATGCTGCGCCCCTGGGCCTCCAGTTTGCGCGCTTTGGCGAGCACTTCGAAGGCCGTCTCGGTCCCGATCTCATTCATGCGGCGGGCGAATTTCATCACTGGATCATCCTCTCACGCCGAACGGACCGAGGTCGCCCCGAAAGGGCATCCAGGTTACCTGGACGTCCTGTACGCGGGCCATTCGCGGCCCCTTGCGCAGGAGTTCAAGCAACCGTTCCAGCGCGTTGGCACCGCCCTCCGCCTCCACCTCCACGGCGCCATCGTAGCGGTTGCGGACATAGCCCTCAAGGCCGAGCCGCCGGGCGTGCGCCTCGGCAAAATACCGGAAGCCAACTCCCTGAACGTCGCCCACGATCTCCGCCTTGAAGCGGCGCCGCTGTTCCTTAGCCGTCTCTAACGCTCGCGTGGCACGTCCACCAACGCCTCAAGCGCTCGCGTCGCGCGACGCCCGGATTCGGCAATCAGGCGTGCGCCAGCGGGCCCGCCGTCACCACGACCGAGACGCGCTTCGGGGCATCCGGGATCGCCTCGAGTGTCCGCCGGACGACCGGCAGGTAGGCCTGGACGAGCTGCCGGGCGGATTGCTCAGTGGGCGCGCCGATCACCAGCCGTTGCTCGTCACAGTGGCAGCAGGTGGCGGTGCCCTCCCAGAGGTAGTAGGCGGTATCGGGCAGGTTCAGGCTCAACAGGAGTTGAAGCTCCCTCCATACTGCACTGCCCTGCATTGCCCCTAATGCTACTCCGCACATCCGACCTAAGCTAGACCCAAATGGAGCTCACGGCGGCCCTCAAGAGCCAGGCGAAAGCGCTCGGGTTCTGTGCCGTCGGCATCACCAGCGCGGAGCCGTTTCACGAAGCCGAGGCGGCTGCCGCCGACCGCACGGCGCAGGGCCTGATGGATGGGCTCTCCTGGTGGAGCGAGACGCGGGTGCACGCGAGCGCCAACCCTGCGCGGGCGACGCCCGAGGCGCGCACCGTGATCGCCCTGGCCTTCCAATATTTTTCCTCCCCCCCGGAGGGAGGGCCGGGCCCGCCGGCCCACGCGAGCCGCGCTTCAGTGCGAAGCGAGCGTTTGAGGCGTTCGGTTGGGGGCGGTCCTCGCGGACGGATCGCCGCCTACGCGCTCGGTCGTGATTACCACGAGGTCCTGCTCGAACGGATGCAACCGTTGCTGGCGATGCTGCGCGAGCAGGGCTACATGGCCAAGACGTACGTCGACCACGGCTGGATGCTCGACCGCGCGGCGGCAGCGCGGGCCGGCATCGGCTGGCTCGGCAAGAACACCAACCTGCTGGTCCCTGGCATCGGCTCCAACGTCCTGCTGGCGGAAATCGTGACCTCCGCGCCGCTGGAGCCGGATGTGCCGCTGAAGAAAAGCTGCGGCGGCTGCGATGCCTGCTGTCGAATCTGTCCAACGGGGGCGTTGGTCGCGCCCGGTGTACTGGACAACCGCCGCTGCATTTCGTTCTGGACGATCGAACACCGCGGCGTCATCCCGATCGATATCCGGCCGCTGATCGGCGACTGGATCTTCGGCTGCGACCTCTGCCAGGAGATCTGCCCGGTCAACGCCGCCGCGCCGGCCACGCCCGATCCGATCGCGCTCGCTGCCTTCGGCCCGACGATCGAGGCGCGGCCCCGGCTCGAGGAATTATTGACGCTCGACGAGACGGCCTTCCACCGTCGCTTTCGTGAGAGCGCGCTGTGGCGGACGCGGCGCGCGGGGCTGCTCCGCAACGTCTGCATCGCGCTCGGCAACACTGCCGATCGCGGTTCTGTGGGGGCGTTGGCCGGCGCGCTCGGCGACCCGGAACCCCTGGTCCGCGGACACGCAGCATGGGCGCTGGGCCGGCTCGGCGGGACGGCGGTGCGCGCCGTCCTGGAACGAGCGCTCAGGCGCGAAGCCGACGCCTGGGTACGGGACGAGTGCGCGCTTGCGCTGCAGGCGTGCGGGCCACTCGTCGTCCAGTCAACGGTTTGACCGCGCTCCCCTCCTCGGCGCGCGCCAGCATGAAGAGCAAATCCGAGAGGCGGTTCACATAGCGAAGCAGTTCCGGCTTGACCGGGTAGCCACCAAGCTGGAGGCTGACGATCCGGCGCTCCGCTCGCCGGATCACCGTACGGGCGACGTCGAGCGCGGCCGCGGCCTGGGTGCCACCGGGAATGACAAACGCGTCAGGCAACGGCACGCGTTTTTCCAGGTCGGCGATCTCCGCCTCCAGGCGGCCGGTGAAATCCGTCGTGACGATCATGAAGTGTTTCACCAGGGTCTCGTGCTGAGCCGGATCCGTCGCCAGCTCGGCGCCGACCGTGAAGAGCTCGCTCTGCACTCGCAGGATGATGGCGTGGCGCGTGCGCTCCTTGATCAAGGCACGCGCGGCGCCGAGCGCGGAGATGGCCTCGTCGATCGTACCGTAGGCCTCGGTGCGCGGGTCCGCCTTGGAGACCCGCCCGCCGTAGAGCAGGCCGGTCTCTCCCCCATCCCCCGTCTTGGTGACGATGCTCTTGCGCGCGATGGCCGTCGCCTCAGGCGACGCCGCGCGCCACGACGTCCTGGGCCCAGCGCTGCAGCACCTGGCGATGGCTGGGGAAGGCCAGCGGCGGCAAACCATCGGGCCTGAACCACCCGATCTCCTGCACCTCATCGCCGGCCCCGGGCTCGCCGCCGATCAACCGGGCACGATACGGAAGGAAGACGATGCCCTCGTCATCGAGGACGATGTGTTGCACGGTCAGCAGCTCCAGCGGTTCGACCTCAACTTGCATTTCTTCGGTGCACTCGCGCACGAGTGCGGCTTCCGGATGCTCATCCCAGTTGACGTAGCCGCCGGGCAATCCCCAGAGTCCGCGACCCGGCTCGATGTCGCGCCGCCCGAGGAGAATGCGGCCGGCGTCTTCGATCAACGCGATGACGACGACTTTGGGATTGCGGAAGAAGATCCGGTCGCATTTGGGACAGGCGCGCAGGTGCTGCTTCGCCACCAGCCGCGGCTCGGTCTTCGATCCGCAGCTGGAGCAGTAGGTGATCATCGGGCGCGGCTGAGCCGCCACCCAGCGGGGACGACGATCGCCGCCGCCGCCAGCTTGATGGCGTCCCCGATCAAGAAGGGGAAGAGCCCGAAGTCAAGCACCTTCGACGGCGGCACGAAGTGGGCCAGCCAGAGCAGACCGAAAAAGTAAATCGCCACTTCGCCGGCGATCATGGCGACGACGGTACGCGGTAGGTCCTTCACCCAGCCTCGATCGGCGAACCAGCCGACGATGAACGCCGCGGCCACGAAGCCGCCCAGATAACCGTAGCTGGCGGATCCGGGAGCGACCGCGAACACCGGCAGGCCGATCATGCCCTCCGTGATGTAGGCGAGCATCGACGCGGTGCCCAGCCGGGCGCCCAGCAACGCGCCACACAGCAAGACCGCAAACGTCTGCCCGGTGATGGGGACCGGGGTAAAGGGCAGCGGGATGGCAACGTGAGCCATCAGGCCGGTGAAGAGGCTGAAGGCAATCACCAGGCCGGCGTCGCTGAGCCGCGATCGCTCCGGGATCCAGTGCCGCGCCAGGGTGGCCGAGGGCGCCGTCCGCACCAAGAAATCCTAGCGCGTCAGTTGGCGGTGGAGCGACGACCGTTGCCGCCATCGAGCAAGGTCAGCGCCTGGTCGACCGTGAGTTCGCGATGCGCGACCGCGCGCAACAAGGCGATGCGTGGCTGCGGTTCTACAGGTTCAAGCCGGTCGGCGGTCCGACGCAGCACGCCGGCCAGCTGGGTGCGCACGGCGCGCCCTGGTGACCGATGCCGATCCAGCGACGTGGAAGCACCGGCTCTCAGCCGCCGGCGTCCGGCCTCCTCGAGCAGCCGGTGCTGGTGTTCGAACGTGTTGCGGGTCATCGCATCCAGGTCAATCATGATTCCTCCTTTCAGGGGAGCCGCCGATCAGCCTCATCAACGTCGATCTCTCCGCGTGCCAGCTGCTGCAGCATCTGAAGGCGTGGGTCGGGCGCCGCCTTCTCGCCCAGGCCGAGCCTGGCGAGCAATGCGTCGAAGCGGGCCCGGGCGGTCGGATAACTGACGCCCAGGTGCCGTTCCAGGTCCTTCATGTTTCCGCGCGAGGCGAGGAACACGCGAAGCACGTCCCGGTCGTCGGCACCCAATGAGCAGAACTCGCAGGTCTCGAACCCGCCGGACAGCTCGGTGCTGCACTCGCGGCAACTCAGTCGCGTCAAGGCCAGCTTGCCGCCGCAGACCGGGCAGTCTCGCGGCGCGGACCGCAATGGCGTCACGCTTCGGCGCTCACGTTGACCGATCCCATGCTGGTGTCGATCCGCAGGCTCGCGCGGCCGTCACCGATGACCGCCTCTCGGCTTGACCGTCCCTTCGTGGTGCCGTCGCCGCCCGGCAGCGTGACTTTCCCCAGCGACGAGTCGGCACTGATGCGAACGTTGCTGCCACGTTCCAGGTGAAGCGCGACGCTGCCGGCCTCGCAATCGATCGTGGACGTGCCGTCGCGCAAGCAACCCCTCGCCCGCACCGACCCCGCCTGGACGAACAGCGTCAGCGGCGACTGAAAGCCTTCGATGGTCGCGGACCCCGCCTGAACCGCCGCGCGAATCGGGCCGGTCACGCCCCGCACGCGACAGCTGCCGGCCTGAACGTCGAGCTCCAGTGCCAGCAGCGGGTTCATCCGCACCAGCAGCCGATGCGCACCAAAGCGGCGTCCCAGGCCAAGGTCAAACGAAAAGCCGCCGACGGCCTCATCCGACTCTGACTCGATCACCATCACATCGCCATCGATCCGGACACGGTGCGGGCCTTCCGCCACGGCGTCACGCACCGTCGCGTCGCCGACGATTTCGACCGACCCGAGCTGCCGCTCGATGCGCACCCGCTGGATGGCATCGGTCGACGGCTCGTCGACCAGTCCATCGAGCTGCGCGGCCGCCTCCTCGGGACTGATGGCACCGACGGCGACCTGACTCAAGATTTCACGCCGGTTAGCCTTGCTCATGGCCAAGACTATAAAGTCACGCTTATTAAAATGTCAAGCGACGTTACTAATTTGTACCGGCTAGAGCCTTCTCGAACTCAGGCCTGGGCGTCAGCAGCGTCAGGTCCTCCTCGGTGAGCGGGCTCGATTCCAGCGTTCGGCCGGCTTTCGCCGCGGCGACGATCTCGTCTTTGTGCAGCCGGATCCGGCGAGCCCCCAGCGGGCACTTCAAGTACTCCGCCATCGGCTCATCGCAATACCCCAGCCGCTGATCTCCGCACTTGGGCTGCACCGGCCTGGCCAGCTCCGGGAAGCGGGCCTTGAGCGCGTTGCGCGCTTTGGCCCACATATGCCGGATCTCCCACTGGGCCCGCCAGCAGAGGCGCAGGTCCGCGATGTGGAGGAACTCCTCGAAGTTCACCGTGAAGGTCAGGTTCGTCGACGCCGCGTTGGGGAGGAGAAAGCGGGCATCCTCGGCTGGAACGCCCGCCTTGAGCGCCTGGTCATAGAGCTCGCCGACGCGGTGCATGAAGGCGAGGTATTCGTCGCGCAGGCCGGCCTGTTCCCAGGTTTGCGGCACGACGAAGGGAAAGTCCGCTTCCTTGAAGGCGTAGTAACGCTGCGACTGCTGGTCGAAGGTGATGCCGTTGTTGTGCCGCACCAGCTGATGGCTGGCCGAGCGAGACAGGCCGCTCACCGCGAAAGTGAAATAAATCTGTGTGCGCGGCGAGGAATGGCCGCTCTTCAACTTGTCGAAGATGAACGTCTTCATCTTCTCCTCGGAGATCTTCCCGGACTCGATGTCCGCCCAGATCTGCTGGGGTGTGAAGCGCGAGTAGCAGGTCCGAAAGGCGACGTACATCACCCGGACCGGATCGGGCGTATGGGTGAGCAACTGGACATCGATCGCGGTTTCCATCCGGGGCCTTCCCATTCTGAGACCCCAACATATGGGTGTCAAGACCAACGTTTCCCACAACCTGTGGATAATCTGGGGAGAAGATATCATGACCAAAATGCCGGTCACCGAGGCGGATTTCAACCTTCAGGGGCGCGTGGAGAACTATCGCGAGCGCCTGCTGCTGCTGCTGATCGCGCTCGATGCCCTGGTCCAGGAGCAACTCGCGGCGCTCAACCGCGAGAAGCTCGGCGGCCGCGGTCGGCTGAGCTACGAAGGTCGCCCGCCCCGCTGGACGTTGGCCTGGAGAGGAAGGGGCCGCAACTACGAGGTGAACCTGATGGCCTTCGCCCAGGGCGGCGCCTGGGTGATTCACGGGCGGATGGGACTCGATCGCCCCTTCAGCAACCTCAAGAGCGTGCGAGAGCGCGACGAGGCCGTGCTCCGCAAGGAGATCCTGGACCAGATCGCGACCGACGAGACGGTCCTCTAACCGCCTGACGCAGCTCCTGCCCGCTAGCCACGCTGTGCACGCCGAGCAACGAAGTGCGGCATTGGCTAGGCTGCCATGGCGTTTCGTTGCGGTTCACCCGCGAGTGTGAAGAAGAAGGTCGCGCCCTTATCGACTTCCGCCTCGGCCCAGATCCGGCCGCCGTGCCGCGTGACGATCCGCTGGACGATCGCCAAACCGACCCCGGTGCCCTCGTAGTCTTCGCTGCGGTGCAATCGCTGGAAGACACCAAAGAGCTTGTCCGCGTAATGCATGTCGAAGCCGACCCCATTGTCCTTGACGGAGTAAACGGATCCGCCGCCATCTCCGGGTCGGCAGCCGACCTCGATGCGGGCGAGCGCTCGGCTCTTGCTGTACTTGAAAGCGTTCCCAATCAGGTTGACGAAGACTTGCTCGAGCAGGACGGAGTCGCCCTGGCACGGCGCGAGCTCCGCCACGATGAGGTCGACCTGCCGTCCCTCGAGGGCCGGCGCGAGCTGTTCGCGAGCGCGCTCGACGACGGCCTCGATGTCAACCAGTCTCTTTTGCAGCGGTTGGCGGCTGAGCCGCGAGAACCTGAGCAGGTCGTCCAACAATTGGCCCATCTGCCGGGCATTGGCCGCGACCCGGTCGAGGTATCGGCGCGCTTCGCCCGGTATGTCCTTGGCGTGATTCTCGAGCAGAATGCTGGTAAAACCGTGGATCGCGCGGAGCGGCGCGCGCAGGTCATGGGACACCGTGTATGTGAAAGCCTCGAGCTCCTTATTGGTGGCGTCCCGTTCGGCAATGCGATCCTCCAGGTCGGCGTTTAGTTTCTTGATCGCCGCCTCGGCCCGCTTGGCGGCCGTCACGTCTCGCGATATCGAGATGCCGCCGGCTAGTTTGCCGTCGATTCTCAATGGACTGGAAGTGACGCTGACCCACAGGCCATTAGGAGCCCCGGGGTGGCGGACGAAGAGCTCGACCTGCTCGACCGATTCGCCCCGCCTGGCACGGGCCATGGGAAGGTCGCCGGCCGGGTATGGGGTTTCCATGTCGGGCAGGAACAGGCCATAGGTCTTACTCCACTCGCTGGGAGCTCCGTCGATCGCTTTGGTGCCCATGATCCGTTCGGCTGCGGGGTTGAAGGTGAGGGAGCCATTGGCGTCGACCACCGCGATGCCGTCGCCCATATTGTCCAGCACTGCCTGCGTGACCGCCGCCCGGTGGGCAAGCTCAGCGTTCAGTCGACGGATCTGCTCGGCGTCCCACTCGCGTCGACGCAGCGCGAGGGTGACCAGGACAGCGCCAGCCACCAGAACAACGCCGAGGACCGCCGTGATCAACAGCACCGTGTTTCGTAGGTGGTAGACCTGGGCAAAGGCGATCGAAGCCTTCCGTTCCACCAGGACGGTCCAGCCCAGATCCGCCACCGGCGCGTAGGCGGAGAGGACCTGATCCGGACCGTTCCCCTGCTGCGCCTGGCCGGACTGGCCGTTGAGGGCGTCCGCCACCCGGCGATCCGCGGCCCGCAATGTCAAGGTGTCGGGGACGGCCCCTGCCTTCCCCAGGATCTGGCCGCGCTGGTCGGTGACGGTCAGGCTCAGCCCCTCCACACTCGAGAAGTCCGCGGTCAGAGCGTTCAGCGTTTCGAGCCTGATGGCCATGACGAGGACCCCGAGCATGCTGCGAGAACTCGTGGTGCCGGCGCTCCAGACCGGGACGGCAATGGCGACCACCAGCGGGTGCGAGCCCCACGCCGACTGGTAGGCTTCGGAGACATAGGGTTTGCCAGTCGCCACTGCCCCGCGGTACCAGTCCCGAAAGCTGAAATCCTGGCCCACGATGCTGGCATCGTAGGGATCGACGTCGAAGAGGCGGCCGGTCGGGTCCGTCATGACGCTGTAGGCGATGATCGAGTCCGACTCATCGAGCTGACCCAGTTGGTCCGCAATGACCGCCCGGTTGAAGTGAGCCGGGTTCCCGTCGACGAGGGCGGTGCGCAGCGAGGGCCGGGCCGCAAAGGACGCGGCCAGGCCGGCAAGGCCCTCGATTTGATCGCGCACGAACAGGCTGCTGACCGCCGCCGAGTTCGTCAGTTGACCCTGGACCTGTTCGCGCATTGCGGCCGCCGAAGTCGTCAGGGCCGAAAACGCCAGAAAGGACAAGGACGCCGTGCCCAGCACGACATAGGCGGCGACCAACCGCCAGCCGGAGATGGCTGCCGGCAGCTTGAGCCAACGCACGTGAAGGAATGAGCTAAATCCTCGCCCTGAATTGCGCCTCGGGCCGCTTCGCGGCCGGAATTAACCGATTCGGAACGCCGCCGTTTCGGAGACAGCCAGACCGCGCAGCCTGAGATAGTGGAATAGATGTCGGCAACCAGCCGGCTGCGCGCCTATCGCGAGAAGCGAGACTTCAGTCGGACTCCCGAGCCCAAGGGCGGCCGCTCCGGCCGGTTGCGCATGCCGCGCTTCGTCGTCCAGAAGCACCAGGCCACCACGCTTCACTACGACTTCCGCCTGCAGGTTGGATCCGTCATGAAATCCTGGTCTGTGCCCAAAGGCCCTTCGCTGGACCCGAAGGTGAAGCGCCTCGCCGTCGCGACTGAGGATCATCCCCTCGAATACCAGACGTTCGAAGGGGTGATTCCGGAAGGCGAGTACGGCGCCGGGACGGTGATCGTCTGGGACGCCGGGACTTTTCGGGACATCACCGAACACGACGGACGACCTGTTCCACTCGAGCAGGGGTTGCGCCACGGCCACGTCGCGGTCTGGCTCAAGGGCAAGAAGTTGAAAGGTGGCTTCGCCCTCACCCGGTGGCGACCAGGCAAGCAGGATGCCTGGCTCCTTGTCAAGATGCAGGATGCGGAAGCGGTGCCCGGCCGTGACCTGGCGCGGACCGAGCCGCGGTCGGTGCGAACCGGTCGTACGCTCGAGGACGTCGCCAGGTTGGCGCGACGCGCGGCTCGCCAGCGGCAGTGACGTGCGTATGACCGATGTCCTCGGCAACCTGGCGCCGACTGAGCGGCAGCGCGTGCGCCGGGCCCGGCAGCCAGCGTGGATTGAGCCCATGCTGGCCACGCTGACCAACCGGCGGTTCTCGGATCACAACTGGATCTTCGAGCACAAGCTGGACGGCGAGCGATGCCTCGCGTTCAGGCAAGGCCGGGCCGTTCGCCTCCTCTCCCGCAACAAGCAGCGACTGAACAACACGTATCCGGAGGTGGCCGAGGCGCTCGAGCGGGAGGCCGACCATGACTGGGTGGTCGATGGCGAGATCGTGGCGTTCGAGGGTAAGCGCACCAGCTTCGCGAAGCTCCAGGGCCGGATTGGGATCAAGGACCCGGAGGAAGCCCGCCGGAGCGGGATCGCCGTCTTCTACTACATCTTCGACCTCATGTATGTCGACGGCTTCGACGCGACCACGGTCGGACTCGAGCACCGGAAGAGGCTGCTTCAACAGGCCCTGGAGTTTCGGACACCACTGCGATTCATGACGCACCGGAACACGGAAGGCGAAGCCTTCTATCGGGAGGCGTGTGAGCAAGGCCTCGAGGGACTGATCGCGAAGCGCCGGGACAGCGAATACGTCCACGGCCGATCCGCCGACTGGCTGAAGTTCAAGTGCATCAACGAACAAGAGCTGGTAATCGGCGGCTTCACTGATCCCGCGGGCAGCCGTGTCGGCTTTGGCGCCCTGCTCGTCGGTTACTACGATCGGGGCCAGCTCAAATACGCCGGCAAGGTGGGCACTGGCTTCGACACGGCCACCCTGCTCCGGCTGCGGCGCCGCCTGAACGCCCGCGTGGCCCGCCACTCGCCCTTCACGGATGACGCCCGGGAGAAGGACGCCCACTGGGTCAAACCCGACCTGGTCGCCCAGATCGGGTTCACCGAGTGGACGCACGACGGCAAGTTGCGCCACCCGCGGTTCCTGGGTCTTCGACCGGACAAACCGGCCAGAGATGTCGTCCGAGAGCGACCGCAGGTGACGCCGTGACGGTGGTCCGGGCTGGCACCCGCCGGATCGAGATCTCGAAGGAGGACAAGGTGCTGTTCCCACAAGACGGCATCAGCAAAGGCGACCTGGTCACGTATTACCGCGAGATCGCTGCCACGATGCTGCCCTATGTCAAGGGCCGGCCAGTGATGATGCAGCGCTTCCCGGACGGAATCGGCCGGCCGGGCTTCTACCAGAAAGACGCTGGCAGGGAGCTACCCAAATGGATCCATCGGGTGACGGTGAAAAAGGTGGGCGGCCAACTGATCCATGTCGTCTGCGATGACGCCGCCAGCCTTGTCTACCTCGCCAACCTGGCATGCATCACGCCACACGTCTGGCTGAGCCGGGCGGACAAACTCGAGCTTCCCGACCAGATCATCTTCGACCTCGACCCGTCGCATGACGATTTCTCTATCGTGCGCAAGGCAGCGCGTGACCTCCGCGCGCTTCTCGAGGAGCTTGGCCTTCCGGCATTCGTGAAGACCACCGGATCACGGGGCCTCCACGTGGTGATTCCACTGGTCCGGCGTGCGACCTTCGAGACCGCCCGCGCCTTCGCCCGAGGGGTGGCCCAGGTGCTGGTCTTAAGAGACCCCAACCGGGTGACGATTGAGGCGCGGAAGGAGAAGCGGAAGGGACGCCTATTGATCGACGTGATGCGGAACAGCTATGCCCAGACCGCGGTGGCGGCCTATGCGGTCAGGGCGAGGCCTGGCGCACCGGTCTCGACACCGGTGACATGGGAAGAGGTCGGCTCGAGCCGGCTCACTCCGCAGCGCTATACGCTTCGAAACGTCTTCCGTCTTCTGGCGCAGCGACCTGATCCCTGGGCCGGCATGTTCCGCGAAGCCCACAGCCTGACCGAGCCCGCGCGACGACTCGAGCAGTTATCGAACCGAACGACCAGGGAAGGTTGATATCAACCGGAGGAGGTTGCCGGGACCTGGGCTGGACGATGGGCTGCGAGGCAGCGGCTCCGGGCGCGAGACCCGAGAGCCGCTTCCGCGCGGTTGCTGACGGCTCCGAACCGAACGTCGTGAACGATCATCGATTGAAGCGCTGATTGCCCCGCGCCCAGCGGAACGATCAGCCCAATGTCACATCTGGCGTGTTGTAGAAGTCGCCGGCGATGCCCATGCTTGACAGATCGACGAACGCATCGGTTGTCCCCGACAAAAGCGCCTCGGAGAAGTGCACGTTTCCATTGCCCTGACCGTTCGTCGTCAGCGTGGTGTCGAACACGAAGCAGTCCGCTCCGCCGGGGGTCTGGATCAGGCGGACGTGGTACGTGGTGTTGGGAAGTCCCTGTTTCAGCGAGATCTCGGTCGACAGGTTGCCACCCTCCCGCTTGATGACGGCAAAGCCGTTACCCGTTGGCGTCGACGTAGTGGACCCCGAGTTGCAGAAAGCGGTGGCAAAGTGAATCAGTGGAACCTTCTGAGCGGGGTTTGCCGAGGCTGGGTTGGCCCGAAGCGAGCGGCCTGTGGCGAAGCCGCCGTTGGCGAGCGCGAGGTTGGTCCCCGTGGAGCCCTTTTGCGGAGCGGCCTGCGGGCCCAGAGCTTGCGGAGCGCTGCCGCCGACGCTGCTCCCGGCAGCGGGATGCGAGTTGAGGCGGGCAGACGTCAGCGAGGTGCCGCCGGCCGTGCTGTGCCCGGGACCAGACGCAGCGGCCGCCCAGCCGGCAACCAGGGCGAGGCCGGCCGCGGCGACGACCCCGGCGAGGACTGCCTTCGAACGTGTTTTGACGCTGACGAACTGTCGTAGGCGGGTGAACATGAAGAATCTCCTTTTCCTGTCGGCGTTTGTGCCGGACTGAACTATCGGAAGCGCCACGAGCGCGCGGACCTGAAAAGGCACGTCCTCGTTCTCAGGTGCTCTCCTTCTTAACGGAGCGGCTAGCTGGCTCCTGCACAGCTCGGCAAAAATTGATGAGTCCACGGAGGGCGGGTTGAAAGCCTTGGGCTGGGTCAATGGGTCAGGGTGTTAGCAACCCTTCGTCGACAGTCACGCCGTCCTGGGCCGGGCCTCGCCGCCGGAGCCGGACCGCCAGGGCGGCCGTAAGGACGGCCAGGACCACACCCATGGCCACACCTTCACGAAGCCGTATTCCGCCACCGGTCGCCCCCATCTCATACTCCGTGAGCAGCGTGCCGATAATGGCGACAAGCGGGAGCGTGGCCCCGATGAAGCGGCGCCCCCACGCCAAAGCGCCGGTCTGTCCCAGCCACCAAACGGACCCGAAGAGATAGGCGTCGAGAAAATAGTATGGCCAGACGCTTTTCGCCAACAAGGGCAGCATCAGGGCCGTCAACGCCAGGAGTCCATAGATATCCCGCGATGATGGCTCCAGGTCCTGTCGGGCGCGAATCACGATAAGACTCGCCAGCACCGCCAACCCGACCACGAATAGGATGTCCGCGCGCTGAGGGACCCACTGGTACGGCGTCCCAACGACGAGCTGCCAGATCGATCCGCCACTCGGCAGGAGGCTGCCGCGATGCGTGAGCAGTGAGTAGAGCGTGTCCTTTGGATCGGCAAGCACAAACGGCAACAATCCCAGCGCGACGATGAGAGCGGCGCTCCCAGCCAACCGCGTCACCGCCCGCCATCGGCCCCTGGCCAGCAGCAAGAGTCCCAATGGAATCAGCGGGAGCGCGGCGAGGCTCCGCGTCAGCATGGCCAGCCCGAAGCTGATACCCGCTGCGGTGGGCCGGCCGCTGGCGAGGCTGCGCACACCGAGAAGAACCAGCCAGAGCGTCATCGGCTGTTCAATGTGTCCATAACCAAGCACACCGATCCACAGCGTCGGAGAGGCGGCAAAGACACCGTAAGCCAGGAGCCGCGATAGCCCACGGAGGCCGGCGCCTCGCACTCGATCGATCGCGGCAACCGCTTCCCGCGCCATCAACAGGCTAAAGATCGAAAACGCGCCCAGAACGAGCATGCGCCGCAGGCGCTCGTCGTCCAGCCAGCCAAGCCGGGACGCGACCGCGGCCATGGCTGTGAGGGGCACCAAGCCGAGCGGTCCGTTGTCATTCGCGATGATCGTCTGGAAACGCACCGTGTAGACCAGCAACGGGTGGCCGCTCAATGCGATTCGCGCAGGCGGCAAAAAGAAATAGTCGAGGTCATTCAGCGGTCCCGTCCATAGCCATCCGGCAATCGCCCAGGCCGCGGCGTAGGTGAACGCGGTGGCCCACGTCGCGGTCCGCATCACTGCCTGATTCACCGCTGGCGCTTCCTGGACGAGATTACGTTGAAGCTGGTTCAGGCGAGGGCCTGGCGTCGTTGATCCAAGGGTTCCAAGAGATCGAGATGCGCGTGAAGTTCGTAACGGTGGAACTCCATTCCGTTCGGTGCAGGGCGTTCTGCACCGGACCCGAGCCAGGCAAGTAGCTTCTCGTTCCCGAGCGAAGAGGGTGACTCCCAGTCGTCCATCTCTGGCTACCCTAGCCAATCGGAGACCTGGTCGCGGACGGTCCGCCCAGAAATCGGACCTCGCGTCAGCCGGAGTACCGGGTTATGAAGGCGATGAATGTCCTCGGGCTCGAGGTATACGGTTTCCTCTTGCGAGTCGGGCGGCACGAGCCGAAGAGAAGGCTACGAGCCTGCGTTGTCCAGAAGAATTGACGGCCGGTCGTGTGGGGCCGGCCGTCAACCGCTACGCGGTGTCGATTGAGCTAGACCTTCAGCAAGGCATCGAAGAACCGGCGGTAGCGCCGGAGAGTATTTCGCAGATCCTCAGTGGAGGCGTCTTCCTCATGCGACCATTGGGCAACTAGCTCGGATCGCTGGTCGGCGAGGGTCCTGGTCAGATGCTGCGTGACCTGCTCCACCAGCTGATCAGCCCGCTCGACTGAGGATCGCGGCTCATCGACAAAGCCCGCCTGGATATTGATCCACGCAGCCCTCCACTCCTCGACCTGCTCATGCGGCAGCAGCGGGGAGCCGCCATTCCGTTCGGCAGTCGCCTTGGTGACGCCCGGCCCGGGGGAGACGCTGGGTTCCGCCAGTCCCACACCGGGCTCGGCCTGTGTTGCGGCGCTCTCTTGTTCGCCCACCTCGGGCTCAGGATGTGATGGTCGCCCCTCGCCCGGTGATGGCTCCTCATCCGCTGCAGGGGAACGGCCCTCAACATCAACATTCTCCCCATCCGGCTGCGGACCTTTTTGGAAACTCGGCTGTTGGTCACCGCGCTTATCCCGATCGGTCGGCTCTCGCACCGCCACCGGTGAGGCGGCACCGGCAGCCATCTGCTCGTCGGTGCGGTCGGGCTCCATCGGATTGCGCTGCCTCTCGTCGGCCTGCATCGCCATGTCTCCGCTCGCCCCGTGGATGGACTCATCACTCTGCTCGTCCATGTCAGCTTTCCGCTGGTCCATATCGGGATGCCTCAGGCCGGGAAGTCCGCAAGTCGACGTTCTCTTCCACGTCGCGGGAAGCCTGCGCGTTCAGCTTCTCTTCCACCTCGCGGGAAGGCTGCGCGTCCACCTTCTCTTCCTCCTCGCGGGAAGGCTGCGCATCCACCTTCTCTACCTCTTCAACTTTGCCGTCGGCAGTCTCGGTCCCGAGGAGCTCATTGAAGAGGGCCCTGTAATGCACCATTGCCTTTCGGAGATCCTCGGTGTTGCCGGCGTTCGGTCCGTTACGACTGGCGATGGTATGGGCCGAGCGGTAGTTTTCCACGACCTCCGGGTAATCGACTGACAGGTCCGAAGCGCGTTGCTCGAAGTCGTCGACGGGATAGCCGCGATCGCGCATCACGGCGTTGATCAGGCGGTCGGCCTCGTCGACGGCCGCACGTGGCTGCTCGACGAAGCGGGCCTGGACCATCCGCCACTGCTCCGAGTAGCGCTGCTGCGCTTCCGGTGCGAGGGGACGGACATCGAGTCCCATGCGCCGCTTGCGGCGCGCCTCGAGCTCGGATTCTGCTCGCCACCGGCTCCCCGCCTCCTTCACCGTCCGGTTGTACTCTGGACCGAACTGACGGCGTAGGCGCCATTGTCGATAGCCGAGCCAACCCACGACGATCACAGCGGCCGCGATCAGCACGACGACGACCGCAATGATTACCGATGAATCCATTGTGACCTCCTATCTGTTAGAGGCGGTGGCGATCCCCACCGCCTCGCGTCAGTTTCTACGGGATGGCGGCTACCAGTTGTACCAGCGTCCGCTGCTACCTCGCGCGAGGAAGCCAACCAGCCAGAGGACAACGGCCGCGATGAGGATCCACCACAGAATGCTGTAGAGGAATCCGCCGCCTCCCAAGATGACCAGAAGCGCGATCAGAACGAGCAGAGGAATCAGCATCCTCAACCTCCTTGTTTCGGATGCAAGAAATTATATCAGAACTATCAGTTTTAGCACCAGTGGATGAGACACTTTTGTGGCGCGGCAGGAGTCTGGGCTGGTCCGTTCGGGCAACCGCGATCGAACCAATCCTTCACCCTTTGGCTCAAGAATCTCACTGAGGGTGATTTAAGGTCACGAGCCGCTACGGATCTGCCCACGCAGGTAACGTGCAGCCCCGGGACTCGTGATTTTCGCTGATGAAGGCCAGGATCCGATCCTTCCTCTTACACCCTCGACGGCCCGCGACTCCGTAGACCCGCTGGAACCGACGCCCGAACGAAACCGGGCCTCTTGTAGCCGCAGAGTTCAGCGTTGCTCGATCCACGATTTCGGAAGCGCTGCGAGCGCCCTGGCGTACTCTTCGGGGTCATGACGCCGACGCTTTTTGTCGATGGGCCTGCGGGATTTACACCACTATCGACGACTTAACTCTCGGCGGCCTACCTTAGACTGGGGCGGTGAAGCTGTTTGGTCGAAAAACCACAGTTGCCCCGCCAGTCACCGCGGTCGATCCGGCATGGGGCGATGAGCAGGCTCGGACGCTGCGCGCTGAGTTGGCTCGCGGCAAATGGCGAGAGGCCCACGCCGCACTGGAGGCGACTAGAGGCAACTGGGACGACCGGCAGTTCCTGGTCCACGTCCTGACCTACGATTTGCCCGGCCGGCCGAAATGGTTCGATGAGTGGGTCGAGGCTTATCCACAATCGGCGGCGGCCTGGACGATGCGCGGTGCGCACGGTATCAAGTGGGGTTGGGATGCCCGCGGCGGTGGCAAGGCCGAGGCCGTCCAGGACGAGAGCTGGCAGACCTTCTGGTCACGCCTCGAAGAAGCTGAGACCGACCTCTACAAGGCGGCCGAGCTGGAGCCGGACGACCCAGTGCCGTGGACGTACTTGGTCCTCTCCGGCCGCGGCCTTGAGAAGGGGATCCCTGAAGTCGGCGAACGTTTGAAGCAGGCGCATGCCCGCCGTCCCTGGCATCATTTCGCGTTCTCCCAGGCGTTGCAGGGCTACGCCAAGAAGTGGGGCGGATCCCATGAATTGATGCTCGACCTGGCACGTCAGGCGGCCACTGCCCCGGAAGGCGCCAGCGTTCACACATTGGTCGCCGAGGCGCACGTCGAACGCTGGCTGTACATCGCCGGCTGGGATAAGGACGAAGCCAGCGCGCGTGACTATTGGTTTGCCCCCAGCGTCGGCGAGGAGCTCCGGGCCGCCGCCACGCAGTCCGTCTGGTCCCCGAGGTACGAGCGGCCGCGGCTTGCTCCGTGGGACCACAACTTCTTCACTTACTGCTTCTTCCGCGTGCACGACTGGGAGTCGGCTCGACGGGAGCTCGAAGCCATGAACGGGATCCTGAATCCCTCCCCCTGGAGCTACGTAGGCAAGCCGGTTGACCTATATCGGGTGGTGCGCGAGCGCATCCTCAAAGGCAAGTGACCCGTCGCTAGCAGCGGTGGACGTTTTGGAGGGCGCGTAAACAATCCGGGCACTCGCGTTGGGGGCGTGCCGATTTACACTGTCGAGGCACCCGGTCTCCGCCGAGCCGTCCTCGCGTTCCGGGTTGGCCGGGCCGACGAGGCAGTCGCGTGGGCGGGCCTCACGCACCTGGTCGAGCACCTCGCGCTCTTGTCGTTCAAAGAGCAGCGCTACGCCTACGGAGGTCAGGTGGAGGGCGCCCGCACGCTCTTCTATGTTCAGGGAACCGACGCGGACATCCGCGAGTTCCTCCAACGTCTGTGCGAGAACCTTCGCGCGCTGCCGCTCGACCGGCTTGCTGCTGAAGCGCGCCTTCTGGAGACCGAGGCGCAGTCGCGACAAGGCAGTGCCCTCGGTTCGCTGCTCGCCACGCGCTATGGGTGCCAAGGCTGGGGCCTGATCGGCTATCCGGAGTTTGCTCTGCAGCATCCTCAACCAGACCGGGTACGGGAATGGGCTGATGACTGGTTCACTGCGGACAACGCGGCCCTGGGGTTGAGCGGACCGATAGATCTGCTGCCGGTGCTCGACCTGAGGCCCGGGAGGCGGATGGCATCGCCGGCGCTCACGCCAGTGTCCTCGCTCCGCACACCCGCCTGGACGTACGACCGCGAGCCTGGGTTGGGGATGGGTTTCGTTGCACCGCATTCGGTCCGGTTCTCCGCGCTGCTACGGGTGCTGGAACGGCATGGCCGCTCACGACTGCGATTCGGCGAGAGCCTTTCCTATGATGTCTCCAGCGCGACGCTGCGGTTGGGTCCCGAGTTCGCGCACGGCACGGTCTGGGCGGACAGCCTACCCGAAAACCTCAGCAAAGTGCTGAACGGCATGCTCGCGGTGCTGGACGAAGTCATGGAGAAAGGGCCGAGCGAACACGAGCTTCACGACGACGTTGAAGCCTTGCGTAAGAGCGGCGACAACCCGGGGTGGCCAATGGCCCTGCTCGACTCTCAGTTGACTCACGAACTCTTTGGCACGACCTTGCGCACCGTGGATGAGGCTATCGCGGAGCTCGAGAAAGCGACGCCCGCGGATTACGCCGCGCTGCTACGGGAGGTCTTCCCCTCTCTGCTCACCATCGTCCCACCGGGCGTGGCGGTGCTCGACCCGCGCCTCACCGCGGTCCCGGCATGGTCAACGGAGGAAGCCCGGGGAACGGTATACAGGCTGCGTGCCGCGACGAGCGTGGTGGCGCAGCAAATGACCACGCTAACAGTGGGAGACACCGCCATCTCGTTGCGGCTGGGGCCCGGAAAGCTGGTCACGATCCCCTACGCCGAGTGCGTCGCCGCCCTGGCCTGGGACGACGGCAGCCGAACGTTGCTCTCGCGCGAGAGTTTCCGGCTGCATGTCCGTCCGAGGGACTGGAAGGGCGGCGCGGAGATCGCGAAAGCCCTCGAGCAGCGTCTGCCCAACGACGTACTCGTGCCAGCGGGGCCGCGGCCCAACCCGGACCCCGAGGCTTTGAGCGCGGATTCGGTGCCGGCGTCGGCGAGCGCCAAGCGGCCGCGGCGGGTTGACTGGACGCGGGCCTTGGTGACGCTGAACACCGGCCTGGTCATGCTCGGCATCTACCTCACCCTCAAGGCGGTAACGGCGGGGCATTAGCGCCCCCAGATCTGCGGCCACTGCTTACGAGCAGGAGACCGAGTGCTTATTAAGCTGGATTGCAAGATGGATCGATATCGCCAGCGGCCTACGCACGAGCAATCGCGCTAAACCAGTACTGGCCTTGGCTATAAAAGTAGCGGCCAGCCCGGCCCAGCTGATGCAGGTCATCGGCCCAGGCTTGTGCCTCTGCTGGGGTTACGCTACGCCGTCCGGCTACGAACGCTGCGACGATGTCGACGAGATGGTGGTCGCGCCCATCTCTAGCACCGCGGATGCTTCCACCTTGGTGACCGTGAAGCCGGCGGCTGGATCGCCCTGATGTCCCGCTGCGTAAAGCGGATGCTGTCCGGACAGCTTAAATCCTTCGGACTTGAACCTGCGGAATGTCGTCAAAGCCGGCGTCCTGCGTAAACACAACAAGCCCATGGCGAACGCCCGTCGCGGCAATCCAAGCATCCATTACGCCCGGACGACGGCGAGTCTGTCGCGCTTCGGCCACGATCGATGCGAAGACACGAGCCACTTCGGCGTCAATCGGGATCGCCTGAAGGTCACCTTCAACACGGCTCAGCGTCCGAAGCCGGATCGCCCTCGTTGCACGATCCTTGGCAAGTAACACGCCCAAGTGGAGCTCGGCCAAAGTGACCACCGAGATGGCCGCCTCGTCCGGCAGTGATGCCAGCGGGCGGTCACCCTCGACGGCGACAAAAATCGATGTGTCGAGTAAGCCCCTCAGAGCTCGTCCACTCGCTGGTGAATCGCGGCATCGACGTCACCGGCGAAGTCCGAGTCGAGGGGTGCCTCGCGGATAAGGCTTTCAACGACCGTACGAGGGACGAACACTGACTTCGACGACAACGGGGTGAGTTCCGCCACTTGATGCCCGGAGACGGTAATGAGGAATCGCTGGCCTGCCTGGACTTGGCGCAGGATTTCCGTACTATCGTTGCGCAGCTCGCGGGCAGGTATCGTCTTTGCTCCGCTCGGACCCTGCTCACTTGGATCCTGCTCACTTGGTAGACGACGAATGATCGTCGTTGGCCTGCCGTGTTGGGCATCGTATCCCTTGCCAATACGATGCACGACATCGTAGGGGAAATGCGGCTTATCGCCCGATCGGCCCTCGCGGCAAATAAGAGCAAAGGTCCAGCCCTCGGCGCGCTTCTCATAGACGTATCGCACGAGCTCACGCTCACCGTTCCCTGATCTATCGGAGGCCGCATTGCCAGACGGTCGGTTTCTCGCCACTATGTCTGCCTCCTTCCGAACCTAGATTCGTCCAAATGTTGAGGCTATAGTAGCATATCTGCTACGCGTGGCTACGGGCCACTACATTCATGGCATCAAATGCTCCGACTGTCGGCGACGCACGCGCCAGGATTCTTGGCAAGAGCTTCCACGAGGTGAAGGCGATGGCTGGGGCGTTAGGATTCGAACAGGCTCAGCTGGCCCAGAGGATGGCCCGGGTCAGCCCGGCGTCACCGTTTTCGATGCGAAGCGGGAAGGCCGCCATTTGCCATCGGCCCGGCCGGACCTTGAAGAGGTCCAGACCTTCGACGATCGGTATCCCCGCCCCCAGCAACCGCGCGTGCGTGGGCGCGCCGGCGATGCCGTAGCCCTCGATCGACAGGTAATCGATGCCAACGAGCTCGACGCCGCGATCGACCATCCAGTCGGCGCCATCGGCGGCCAGGTAAACGAAGTTGGTTTGAAAGCGACGCGCCGGATGCCACAAGCGCGAGTTGCTGGTGCGCAGCAGAATCCGGCGGCTACCGCGGGGAACCCGCACCCGGCGCAAATCAGCCGCACCGATGCCGCCCCGCACCCGTCGCAGGTCGGCGACCCACGCCGGACCGATGAAGCGCTGGAGGTCCAGCCGGTCGATCCCCTTCCCGCCCTTGATGAAATGACTGGGGGCGTCGACGTGGGTCCCGGTGTGCGACCCAAGGCAGAGCTCGCTGAGGTTGACGCCATCGTGTCGCAGCGTCATCGCCGGGCGAATGCGTACCGGCGGATTGCCGCGGTAGACGGTCATCGCGTCCCGGATCGGGACACTCACGTCGATGAGCTTCACGCCGTCTCAGGATAGGGCGTGGGCGTGGCGGAGGATTTCGGCGACGCTCCAGGCCTGGGCGATGCAGCCCACCGGCCGGTAGGGGGCTTCCGGCTCGAAGATCTCGCTGATCGTCCCGAGCCCGGCATCGAGCAGGTGCGCGCTGAAGGGTTCGACCAACCGGTGCGCCGCCTGACGGTCGCCGTCCAGGCGCAGGTGCGCATCGAGATACGGTCCCAGCAGCCAGGGCCAAACCACGCCCATGTGGTAGGCAGCGTCTCGAGCGCGCTGATCGCCCCGGTATGAGGACTGATATCGGGGGTCATCGGGACTCAGGGTGCGCAGGCCGTAGGGCGTCAGGAGTTTGGTCGTGACGACATCGAACGCAGCCCGGGCATGGTCGCCTTCGATCAGGGGGTAGATCAACCCGATGGCAATCACCTGGTTGGGCCGAAGACTGGGATCGTCGCCCTCGGGTGCGTCGACGACGTCGTAGCAATAGCCGCCGTTCTGATACCAGTACCGTTTCTGCGACGATTCGTGCGCCTGGGCAGCCATCTGGCGAAAGCGTCCAGCCGGTCGCATGGCTCGCTCGCACCAGTCGGCGGTCAGCCGCAACGCGTTGTACCAGAGGGCGTTGACTTCGACCGGCTTGCCACGGCGGGGCGTGACCACCCAGTCTTGCACTCTGGCGTCCATCCAGGTGAGCGCATAGCCGTCCTCACCGCCCGCCAGGAGACCGTCGCCGGGGTCCACCCGAATGTTGTGCCGCGTCCCCCCGATGTGCCAGTCGATGATCCCCTCGAGCGCGTCCAGCCGGTCGGCGACGAAGCGCCAATCGCGGCTGGCGTGGAGATACGCCGCGAGCGCCTGGAAGAGCCAGAGGGTTGCGTCGATCGAGTCGTACTCCGGAGGCTGGCCTCCGTCGGGGAAGCAGTTCGGAATCAGGCCCTGGTCCAGATACCTGACGTAGGTGTCAAGCACGGCGCGGGCCTCCCACAGCGCGCCCGGAAGCATGGCCAGTCCTGCCAGGCTCACCATAGTGTCACGACCCCAGTCCGTGAACCAGTGATAACCGGCGATCACGGTTGCTTGCTGGGCCATCGGCGCCGCACCGGCCAGGCGCCGGCTGACGCGGAACTGCTCCGCGGCGATGGCCAGCTGCCCGGCCAGCGGGGCCTCGGACGCCGGACCCAGGACGGCGGCTTGGCGCTCCTCCGCTCCTCGCTTCGACGGTCCGGCGTCCCAGCCCGGCGGCGTCGGCTCGGTGCCGCTGACGACGGCGACCTCGGCGTCGGGCTCGAGCGCGACCTCGACCATGCCTGGAGTGAACAGGTCTTCCTCGTCATCGAGCCCACGCTCGCGTTCCACCCGATGGAGCACTCGCCAGTACCAATCCGGCTGGCTGCGCACGATCGGCGAGGGTCGAACCTCGAAGTGACTGCGGACGCCACCCGCGTCGATGATCCATCCGTCGCCGCTCTCGGCCATGTCGAAGCCGCCCTGGCCGTGGCGCTGCTGGTGGTAGTCGCGGTGAGCAAAGAGCGGCCGCAGCTGCAGGCTGAGCGCACGGCCGCTCACCAACCGATAGGTGACGACCGTCCGCGAGATGCCGTGCTCCATCCAGATGCGCTTCTCGATGGTCACGCCGTTGAGGGTCCAGCGGAATACCGGGAGCATGCCGTCGATCTCCACTTCCTCCAGTCGTCGATAGCCCTGGGGATAGACGGTGCCATCCCAGTACTCCTGAGCCGAGATCGCCTGCGGCTCTCCGCCAGGGATCAGGAGCCATTCTTCGAGCGCCGCCAGCAGGACCATTCGCTGGACGGGCGGATTCAGGGCGGCAACCAGCAGCCCGTGGTAGCGCCGCGTGTTGACCCCGGCCACCGTCCCCGAGGCGTAGCCACCGAGTCCGTTCGTCACCAACCACTCGCGGCGTATGGCCGGCTCGAGGTTGCGACAGGTCTCGGGATCGAGACGAAGCGCCAAGGGCGCTTACCTGGCGGCGATCGTGAGCAGGGTCTTGATGTCCTCTGGCCTGCGGTCGAGCGCAGACTTGAAATCGCTAAACGGCACCCGGCGGGTGAGCAGCCGCTCGAAGATCCCAGGCCATTGCTGCTCGGCCTGCTCGAAATGCTGCAAGCCCATCTCGAAGTAGCGGCGGTTGGCGTTGACCGATCCAAACGCTACCCGGTTGCCGAGGACCATCTCCAGGTTGATAACGTCGGCCGGAATCTCGATACTGCGATTGCCCGCCGACACACCGGTGAGACAGATGACGCCGTTGGTACCGACCTGGGCCATCGCCTGAAACGCCACCGCGCTGTTGCCCGTACCTTCAAGGATGAAGTCGATCTGGCCGAGCTCGTCCTTGATGCCCATCACCGGATGGTCGTCGGCGCTCTGGTAACTGGCGCCCAGGCCACTGAGGATGTGGCTCTGCAGGCTGTCCGAGGGCGACTTGGCGTAGACATGCACCTCGAGGCCGCGTAGCCGCAGCAGGATCGTGCCCAGGATGCCGATTGGTCCGGCGCCCAGCACAACGGCTCGCTTCGGCTCCCACAGCATCCGCTCCTGGATCTTCCATGCCTGGAAGGTGGCTTTCTCTACGATGCTCAACGGCTCGAGCAAGACGGCGAACGGTCGCAGCGCCGGTGGGATTTTGACCATAAAGGCCGGCGTCTCGCTGTAGTACTCCCCCATGTAGCCGTGAGCACCCTTGATCCCGCGCTCGGTGTACCTACCGAGGAGGCACATGTCGCTCTCGCCCGCCCGGCAATTGGGGCAGTCGTCCGGGCGGCGCACGGTGGAAACGACCAGGTCGCCCGGCATGAAGCCCAGCACGCCCTCCCCCACCGCCTCCACCACGCCGAGCGCCTCGTGGCCGATCACCAGGAAGTCCGAACCCGGCGGCGCCTCGCCATACAGGCCGTTGTTGATCTCCGTGTCGGTGCCATCGATGCCAACCTCGAGCACCCGCATCAACGCCGTGTCGCGGGTGGTGGTCGGGACCGGGAGCTCGACCTGCCGGGCACTGCCGGGCTGTTTGGGGGTCACCCCCACCGCGCGCATGGTGGCGGTCAGGGTTTTTGCCATCGACGTAATAGTAGAAAGCGTGCTTATCGGGTCGCCAGCAGCGCGAGACGTGGCACCGGTGGCAGCAGGAAAACTCCGGTCGGCACGCGACCGACGCGGGCAAAACCGGCGGACAGGAGCGCCGATCGCAGGGTCGCCTCACTGCGGAGCGTGAAAGCCGGTGGCAGCCCGGTCGCCCTGGCGCTGATAAAGAGCAGCGCCGACAGCGGGCTCTTCTTGAACTCCCACAGGAGGAACCGCCCGCCGGGGCGCAGGACGCGCGCGACTTCCCGGAACGCCCGCATCAGGGCGTCGTCGTCAAGGTGCTTGATCACATGAGACGTGAGCACCACGTCGAAGCTGGCATCGTCGAAAGGCAGGCTGGTGGCCGGCGCCACCTGCAGCGTGATGCGACCGTCCATTCCCGCGCCGTGGACTTCTCGCTGGCCGAGTTCGATCAGGGCGGGCGAGACATCGACGCCCACGGCCGGTTCAGCAAAGGTGGTCCGCTCGGACAGCGCGATCAGGATATTGCCGATCCCGCATCCGAGGTCGAGGATCCGATCCTGCGCGGCGATCCTGGCCGAACCCAGGATGCGCCGGTACGGTGTGTTGATCACCCAGAGCCCGCGCCTGGAAAACACATATCGCATCACGATCCCGCGCAGGCCGCGGGTGAACCAGTCGCCGTAGTGACGGCCGACCGCCGTTTCGTCGATGCGTTTGCCGCTACCGGCCACTGGCCGACACTACCAGCGGAACCGCGGCGAGGGCCGCCAACGCGATCAGCACCCATTTGCCCAGGAGCGGCGCCCATCGATCGGCAGATCGGCGCATTCCCAGGTTGACGACCAGGTAGATCGCCGGCACCACGACCAGCGAAAGCCCCGCGATCGGCGTGCTACCACGGCGGACGATGAGGCCGATCGAGACCAGGCTCCCCACCAGCAGCAGGCCTGTGGCGGCGAGTTCGCTGCCCGGCCTTCCGAGCGCCACCGCCAGCGTCTTGAGCCCCGCCAGCCGGTCCCGATCACGATCGGGAATGGCGTCGGCCAGGTGGATCGCGGCGGCGAGGGGACTGCCGCCGAGGAAGAGGACCGCCAGCGAGCTCAGGGGACGACCGGCGATGAGGCCGATCCAGAACGGCATCAAGGGAAAGGCAATCGCGAAGGGAAGAAAGCTCAGCGGGGTTGGCTTGAGCCAGAGATCGTAGGCCCAACCACAGGCGATCCCAACGCCGACGAGCAGCAGCGCGGCCGGACCCAGATCGGAGAGCGCGCTCAGCAGGAAGGCGCCCACCGCGCCGAGCGCCGCCACGTTGAGTGCCGTGCCGCGCGACAGCAGGCCTAGAGGAATCGGTCGCCGGCGGCCCGCCCGCCGGTCGAGGTCGGCATCCGCCCACTCATTCAAGGCACTGATCGAGAACTGGACCAGCAGCATGATGCCGGCGATCCACCACAACCTGGCGTCGCCCAGGTCGATGCCGAAGATCCCGGCAAAGCCAACCGCCGCCAGGGTCGTCAACAGCGACGGGATCGGGTGGAGCAGTTCGAGCATCGTCCATCGCGCCGCGGCGGCGCGCCGGGTCAGTGCGGCTGGCCCTGGTGGGTCGGCGGCTCTGTGACCGGGATGTGAACGCGTGAGGCGGTTTCCTCGTTCCCGATCGGCAGTGAGACCGTCAGGATGCCGTGCGTCAGCATCGCCTTGGCGCCGCCGGCGCGGACTGGTCTCGGCAGGTCGATCTCCCGATGGGAGGTCCCGACCGACCACTCGTGCTGGACGTAGCGCTGCTGCTCCTGCGGATAGCGCGCCTCTGCCCGCACGATGAGCTTTCGGCCGTCGAGCATGACCTCGGTCGTGTCATGGTGCGCGCCGGGGATCGGGATCGCGACCGTCAGCTGGTCGTTTGCCTCATAGACGTTGACCGGCGGCGATTCCACCGCCACATGCTTCGCCATCCCGATCTAGCCTAGCGGAGTGGGAAGGTCAGATGCGCTCGAAGTTCCTTCTCAGCTCCCAGTCGGTCACCACGCTATCGAAGCTCTTCCGCTCGAGCCGGGCCGAGTGCAGGTAGTGCTCGACCACGTCATTGCCGAAGGCCTCGCGAGCGACCTGGCTCTTCTCCAATGCATTGATCGCCTCGGTCAGGTTGCCGGGCACGCGCGGCAGGTCTTTGGCTGTGTAGGCGTCGCCGCGGAACTCGGGCGGTAGCTCGAGCTTGCTCTCGATGCCATGCAGTCCAGCCACGATCGTCGCCGCAAAGGCCAGGTACGGATTCGCGTCGGCACCCGGGATGCGGCACTCGACCCGGAGGCCCGAGCCGTGCCCGATGATGCGGAAGCCGCAGGTCCGATTGTCCCAGCTCCAAACGATCGAGGTCGGCGCGAAGGAGGTGGCCTGGTAGCGCTTGTACGAGTTGACGAAGGGCGCGTAGAAGAGCGAGAAGTCGCGCGCCAGCGCGATCAGACCCGCGAGGTAGTGCTGGAAGAGCGGCGACATGCCGTGCGGTCCGCCGTTGGGGGAATGAAAGAGCGCCTTATCGCTCTTGACGTCCCAGAGCGACGAGTGCAGATGGAACGAGCTGCCGGCCTGCGCCATCGACCATTTCGCCATGAACGTCACCGCGACCTGATTGAGCGCGGCGATCTCCTTGACGCCGTTCTTGTAGACGACGTGTCGGTCTGCCATCTCCAGTGATTCAGCAAAGCGCAGGTTGATTTCCTGCTGCCCGAACCCCCACTCGCCCTTGCTGTTTTCGACCGGCACCGCGGCCCCTTCCATGCCGTTGCGGACCAGCCGGTTGAACCACTCGGCCTTGGTGCCCTGCAGGATGTGATAGTCCTCGATGTACCGGCCGTAGGGCTGCAGGTCGCGGTAGTCCTTGTCGGCGGCCTGCTCGAAGCTGTCTTTGAAGAGATAGAACTCGAGCTCGGAGCCGGTCTTGGGGTTGAAGCCGAGCTTGCGGGCCCGGTCGACCTGCCGGCGCAGCAGCTGCCGGGGGGCGACCTCCACCGGTTTGCCGTCCATCGTCTCGACGTCGCAGAGGATGAGCGCCGTCTTCTCCAGCCAGGGCAGGCGCCGGATGGTCGAAAGGTCGGGACGGCCGTGCATGTCGCCGTAGCCCGTGCCCCAGTTGGTGAACTTGAAACCCGGCAGCGGCTCGTTATCGATGTCCATCGCCAGCAGGTAGTCGCAGGCATGCAGCCCCTCGTCGACATGGTCGAGGAAATATGGACCGGTCAGCCGCTTGCCCATCAGCCGTCCCTGCAGGTCGGCGATGGCGATGATGACGGTGTCGACGTCGCCGGCCTTGGTCTGGCGGACGAGTTCCTCGAGCGTGAGCTTGGCTGTTTTTTCCCGCCGGCGGCTCTGCCCATTGGCGCGCTCCGTCCGGGACGTAGTCCCTCGCTCTCGTGCTGGTGTCACCGTGCGCGCCATGACGAATCCCTCCTGCCTATTCGAGACTGACGAAGACGTTCTTGACTTCCGTGTAGAGCTGGAGCGCGGCCATCCCCAGCTCGCGACCAATGCCTGAGCGCTTGTAGCCGCCGAACGGCGCTTCCTGGTGCACGCTGCGGCTGCTGTTGATGCTGAGGACGCCGGTTCGAACGCCCCGCGCGACCCGCAGGGCGCGGCCGATGTCCCGGGTCCAGATCGATCCGGAGAGTCCGTACGGGCTGTCGTTGACCAGCCGCACGACTTCCTCCTCGTCCGAGAACGGGATGATCGTCAGCACCGGGCCGAAAATCTCTTCCTGCGCGATCCGCATCCGGTTGTCGGCGCGGTCGAACACGGTCGGCTCCAAATAGCTCCCCCGCCCCAGCGCGCCGCCGGGGACCGAGCCGCCCGCCAGCAGCCGCGCCCCCTCACGCTGACCCACCTCGACATACCCCTGCACGCGCTCGCGCTGCTTCATCGAGATCAGGGGGCCAACTTCGGTCGCGGGATCGAGCGGATCCCCAACCTTGAGCAGCCGGCTACCGGCGGCCACGCGCTGGTCGAATTCGTCGGCGATCGAGCGATGGACGAAGGCGCGGCTGCGGGCACAGCAATCCTGCCCGGCATTGCCGAAGACGCTGTTGACCGCGGCGGGCGCCGCTTTCTCCAGGTCAGCATCTTGGAAAATGATGTTGGGTGATTTCCCCCCCAGCTCGAGCGACACGCGCGTGATGTTCGGCGCCGCCTGCTGGAGGATGCTGACCCCCGTCAGGGTCTCGCCCGTGAAGGCGATCTTGTCCACGCCCGGATGTCCGGCGAGCGCGTTGCCCGTCACAGCACCCGGCCCGGTGATGACGTTGAGCACGCCCTCCGGCAGCCCTGCCTCCAGCGCGAAGCGGCCCAACGCCAGCGCGGTCAGCGGCGTATAGCTGGCCGGCTTGAGGATCGCCGCATTGCCGGCGGCCAGCGCTGGGGCGACCTTCCAGGAGGCGATCGTCAGCGGAAAGTTCCAGGGCACGATCAGCGCCACCACCCCGACCGGCTCGCGCAGCGTGAAGTCGAGACCGGGCGCGCTGACCGGAATCGTCTCCCCGAAGATCCGGGTGGCGGCGCCGGCGTAGTACTCGAAACACTGCGCGGCCCCCAGCACCTCGTCGCGGGCATCGCGGATCGGCTTTCCGGCGTTGCGGGCCTCGAGCGTCGCCAGCCGGTCGACATCCGAGCGGATCAGCTCCGCAATCTTGTAAAGCACCTTCGCCCGGGTGCTGGCGGGCGCGTTACTCCAGGCTCCACCCTCGAAGGCATCCCGGGCGGCCCTGACGGCGGCGTCGACGTCGGCCGGGGAGGCAATGGCCGCCCGCTCCATCACCTCGGAGGTAGCGGGCTCGACGACATCGAAGGTCTTCTCGTCCTGACCGTGGCGCCATTGCCCACCGATCAGCAGCCGGGCCGGACTCTCCACCGTGACCATCAGAAGTAGTTTGACGTAATGCCGCCGTCGACCACGAGCGCGGCGCCGTTGGTCCAGCTCGACTCGTCCGACGCCAGGTAGATCGCCAGCGACACGACGTCGTCGGCGTTGCCGAACCGTCCCATTGGGATCCGGTTCAGCCGGACCCGTTTTTTGCTCTCATCTTTGAGTAGGTCCCGCATCAGCGGGGTCTCGATCGGTCCCGGACAGATGGCATTGGAGCGAACGCCCATTGGTCCGAATTGGACCGCCAGCGACTTGGTGAGCGCGATCACGGCGCCCTTGCTGGCGGTGTAGGCGTCCTGGGGCACCGAGCACCCGACCAGCGCCACGAAGGAGGCGATGTTGATCACCGATCCGCCGCCGGCCTTGATCAGCTCCGGGATGCCGTGCTTGCAGCAGAATGCCAATCCCTTGACATTGATGGCCATGGTCCGGTCCCAGATCGCGTCGCTGGTGGTCAGGACGGACTCGTCGGCCTCATCGAAGATGCCGGCGTTGTTGTAGAGCACGTCGAGCTTGCCGAAGCGGTCGACGGCGGTCTTGACGAAGACCGCCACGTCAGCATCGCGAGTTACGTCTGCGGTCACCGCCAGCGCCTGTCCCTGCAAAGTGGCGACGGTCTCATGGACCGCCTTGTCGTTGACGTCCACCGCGACCACCAACGCACCCTCACGGACGAAGGCATGGGCCGCCACGCGACCCATGCCACTCCCCGCGCCAGTGATCAGCGCGACTTTGCCATCGAGCCGTCCCATGTCCCTCCCAGGATCACAGAGGAGCGAGCCGGTGGCTCGCTCCTCTGGCTTGTTTCGCTAAGGCATCAGACCGGTTGCGGTGTGAGTGTCGGCGCAGGCTCAGTAACCGTGGGTTCGTGATAGATGGAGCCCTTTTCCACGTCGACCTCCATCTTGCGCATCTCGTCTTCGGAGCCCATGATGATGGGCCCGTTGTAGTGGTTCTTGCCCCAAAGCAGGTAGTAGAGGCCGCCGATGATGAGGAAGATCGCCATGGCGGGCCCGGCCCAGGTGCCGGTGGCCGTCAGCCAGCCGATGACGTCGCCGGTGTACTTCGCACTGAACTCCGGCAGCATCAGCACCACACTGATGAACGCCACCCAGATCACCGCAACCCAGGCGACGATCGGCCAGTACCGACCGAGGTTCCAGGGCCCCGGCTTCCAGCGATCCGGGTAGATCAGTGCCAGCAGCACTGGGATGACGTAGGAGACGTAGAGACCGATGACGGAAATCGAGACCACGATCGAGTAGATCGCGGGGACCGGGAACTGGGCCAGCGCCGGGACGAACGCGATAATCGCCGCCACCCAGATGCAGCGAGCCGGCGTCCGGTACTTCTTGCTCACCACGTGCAGCCATTTCGATCCCGGCAAAGCACCGTCACGACTGAAGGCAAAGAGCATTCGCGAGTTCGAGGTGATCGAGCTCAGGCCGCAGAAGGCCTGGGCCACAACGAACCCGGTGAATAGGAGCAACCCGCCGGCGGAACCGAGCGCGTTCTTGACGATGTCCAGCACCGGGTTACCGCTGGCGGCGGTCTTGGCGAGGTCGGGGATCGCCAGTGTGAGGGCCAGCAGCATCAGGTAGCCGAAGATCAGTGACCAGAAGACCGAGTTCACGATCCCCCACGGCGCGCGCCGCGCGGGATTGACGGTTTCCTCGGTCACGTGCGCCGAGGCATCGTAGCCTGTGAACGTCCATTGCGCGAGCAGCAAGCCCACGAGGAAGGCATAGATGGGTGACCCAAACCCTGACTGGTTATAGGACTGAGTGAACACGTAGCTGATCGGGTGCAGAGGGTGGAGGATGCCAACGGCGACAAGAAGGACGGCGATCACCCCGATGTGCCACCAGACGCTGATATCGGCCGCCCGCGCGGCCAGCCGGACCCCCACGTGGTTGATGGTCGCCTGGACGACCAGCAAGACAGCAAAAATGCTGATCACGCCGATCTTGCCGGCCGTGGTGCCAACGTCCGATGGGTAATTGAAGAGCGAGTTCAGGAGGGCGGCCGCAAAGATCGCGTTGCCGTAGATGATCCCGGTGCTGATCGTGATCTGGCCGGCCAGGTTGAACCAGCCGGTGATCCAGCCCCAGTGCTTGTTGCCGAGCTTGGCCGCCTGGTAGTAGAGGGCGCCCGCCGTCGGCAGCGCGGAGGCCAACTGGGCCATCGCGGCGGCGACGATTAAGACCATCACGCCGACCAGCAGCCATCCGATTCCCATCTGCTGCGGCCCACCGTGGTTGAGACCGTAACTGTAAAGGGTGAGACCACCGGTCAAGACCGAGATGATGGTGAACGAGATCGCGAAGTTGCTGAAGCCACCCATGTCGCGGAACAGCTGCTGGGCATAGCCCATCTGGTGCAGCCGAGCCGTGTCGGCACGGATCTGCTCCTCTTTGGTCATCGCCGGCATGTATGCGCCTTCCTTTGCCCGAGCAAAATTTCGATCCCCCTCCGGGCTGCTCATATTTGATGCTGGCGCCCACCTAAAGTCAAGGACCCGCTGCCCTTAACAAGAATTTGCCGCTGGCGCTGCAAGTCAGCCCGTCGTCATCACGTTCCTGTCACATGCCAAGATTCCCCCGGCTGGTAGTAGCTGCCCTGGCCACAGCCGGCTTGACCGCTGCCCTCGCCGCCCAGCCTGCCTATGCGTCCCACAAGCGCCCGGCGCATCCCGCGGCTCGCCCGACGGTCCATCGATGGGCGCCTGCCGCACGCCTGGCGCCCGCCCAGGCCCGCGCCATCCTCGTTCGGGCCGCCCATGACCATGGCCTCAACCCCAACTTCGTGCTGGCCGTCTCCTTCTGGGAGAGCGGCTGGAACCAGGGCGCCCGCTCACGCAGCGGTGCCATCGGCCTGATGCAGGTCGAGCCCTATACGGCGGCCTGGGCCGGCCCGACGCTCCTCCACCATCGGGTCGACCTGAACAATCCGGTGGACAACGCGGAGCTGGGCGCGGCCCTCCTCCGCTCCTACCTTGACCAGTTGCACGATCCGAAGCTCGCTCTCGCCGCCTACTACCAGGGGCTCACCGGCGTCCGCAGGCACGGCATCTTTCCAAGCAGCCGGACCTACGTCGACGGCATCTGGAGGCTGCGTAACCGCTTCCAGGCCACGCACCTCGGCGGCTGAGAGGATCTCATTCTTCCTTCCCTCCTCTGGGGGAGGGTCACGCAGGGGCAAGACCGCCGTCGGCCGACTGGCGGGTGGGTGAGGTATCGTAGGGTCGCGCTGTCAGAACATAGGAGGCACCGATGGCTGTCAAGACTGATCCCACCGAGTCGCTTCGACGGGTCCCGCTCTTCGCTGGCCTCGACCGCAAGGAGCTGGAAGTGCTCGGAAAGCTCGTTAGAGAGCAGCGCTATGAGCCCGGCGCCACCATCGTCGAGTCCGGCGCGGGCGGGCACGGCCTCTACATCATCAAGGAGGGCAACGTGTCGGTCGTCCGGGATGGCCAAAAGGTGGCGTCGATGGGTCCGGGTCAGTTCTTTGGCGAGATCGCGGTGCTCGACGGTGGTCCAAGAACGGCGGACGTCAGGGCGGAGTCCGACACGGTTTGCCTGACGCTGATTTCCTGGGAGATCAAGCCTCTGCTGATGGACAATGCGGCCATCACCTACAAGATGCTGCTGGAGATGGTCAAGCGCCTGCGCTCGCAGTCGCCGCGCGAAAACGACTGACGCGGCCAACCCCCCGCCCGGTGCCACCCGCCGCCAGCGCCATCCTGCCCCTGGGCTTCCCGCTCGATCTCGAGCTGACGCTCGGGGTGCTGCAGCGGGGTCCGTCGGATCCAACCATCCGGTTCGAGCGCGACGGGGTGTGGCGGGCCGCCCGCACCCCTCGCGGCCCGAGCACATTGCGGCTCCGCTGCTCCGCGGGCCGGCTGGTCGCCGACGCATGGGGCGCCGGCGCCGTCTGGATCATCGGGCAGGTCCCGTCCTTGCTGGGCTTCGATGACCGGCCGGAAAGCTTCGTACCGGCGAATCGCCTGCTGGCGGACCTTCACCGCCACCATGCCGGGCTGCGCCTCGGCCGGACCGGGCTGGTCTTTGAGGCGATGCTGCCGACCATCCTCGAGCAGAAGGTGCCGGGCGTCGAAGCCTGGGCCTCCTATGGCCGGCTGATGCAGGCGCTTGGTGAGCCGGCGCCGGGAAATGCCGGCCTGCTGCTCCCGCCGTCACCGCACCGCCTGGTCGCCACGCCCTACTGGGCGGCGCACCGGTTCGGCATCGAGCGCCGGCGGTTCGCGGTGGTGCAGTTCGCCGCGGCACGGGCTCGGCGCCTCGAGACCACCACTGCGATGGAACCGACCGAAGCCCGGCGCCTGCTCATGACCCTGCCCGGCATCGGGCCATGGTCGGCGGCGGAGGTCTCGGCGGTCGCCTACGGCGATCGCGATGTGGTGTCGTTGGGCGATTACCACCTGCCGCACCAGGTCGCCTGGGCGCTCGCGGGCGAAGTCCGTGGGAGTGAGGCGCGCATGCTGGAGTTGCTGGAGCCCTACCGCGGGCATCGGGCCCGCGTCATCCGCCTCCTGACGCTGGGCGGCATCCAGGCGCCGCGCTTCGGGCCGCGGATGCGCCTACGCCGGATCGCCGCGATCTAATTTCTCCATCCCCTTGGTGGAACGTCTCAGATTTTCCCTCCCGCTCCGAGCGTGGGTGGGCGCTCTAAGACGCTTTTTTCGCCGGCTGAAAGTAGGGGTTGGTGCCCGCGGCGTGGTCCGTGACGTCGATCACCGCCGTGATCTGCGGGACCGCCGCCTTGATCGCCACCTCGATCCCCTGGCGGAGCGTGACGTCGACCTGGGCGCACCCCTGGCAGCCGCCGCCCAGCTGGACATAGGCGGCCCCACCGCGCACCTCGAGCAAGTCGACAAAGCCACCGTGGGCCGCGACCGAGGGATTGATCTGCCGGTCGAGCACGTCCTGAATGCGAGCCGCAACCGGATCATGCCAGCCTTCGTTCGGATTGTCGATTCGCAACGCGCCGCCCATCGCCGAGGGATCGAGGTCGATGACCGCCCCCTCGAGGTTGGCGGCGCTGCCCGGCTCGATAAGGAGACCGAGGTCCGGCGTCTCGATCACCATATCCGTAGCGGGCGCATCCTGCGGTGCAACGAGATCGAGCTCGTAGACGAACTGCCCGCCCCGGCGACCAGCGATTGCGATCCGCAGGCAGGCATCGGGGTGGCCGCTCTTTGAGCGGACGGCCTCGATCTTCGCCCTGGCGGCAGGAGTCACGGTGATCGCGGGCGCCATTGCCGTCATTCTATTCATGGTCAACTAAGAACGATGGCGCGCGTTCTTCTCCTCATCCCCAGCCGCACCTACCGGACGCACGACTTCATGGAGGCGGCGGCCCGCCTGGATGTCGAGGTCGTGGTCGGCTCCGAGCACCGCTCCGCCCTGGCTGCGCTGATGGCGGACCGCCAGATCCGCCTCGACTTTCATGATGTGGAGGGCTCGACGCGGCGGATCGTGGCATTCGCCCAGGACCATCCGTTGAGCGCTGTCGTTGCCGTCGACGACGCGGGAACCGTGCTGGCTGCTTCGGCCGCCCAGACGCTGGGCCTCTCGCACAACACGGTCGATGCCGTGCAGGCCGCTCGCGACAAGGCGCGTATGCGTCGGCGGTTCCAGGCAGCAGGCTTGTTGACTCCGCGCTTTACGACCGTGGGCGCCGATGAAGATCCAACGGCCGTTGCGGAGATGGTGCGCTTTCCCTGCGTGGTCAAGCCACTCGATCTCTCGGGTAGTCAGGGCGTCGTGAAGGCCGACGATGCCCATCGCTTTCCTGATGTCCTGGCGCGCGTCAGGGCGATCGTTGCGGCCTGCGAGCGAGACGGACGGCAGCCGGCGGTCCTCATCGAAGACTTCATCGCGGGTGAGGAGGTGGCGGTCGAGGCACTGCTTCGGGCTGGCGAGCTCGAGGTGCTGGCCACCTTCGACAAGCCCGACCCTCTGAACGGCCCCTTCTTCGAAGAGACGATCTATGTCACGCCGTCGCGCCTTTCGTCTGAGCGTCAAGCGCAGATCCGCGGCACCACGATGCGAGCGGCGCGGGCGCTTGGGCTCACGGACGGGCCGATCCACGCCGAGCTTCGACTGAATGATGCCGGCATCTGGATGCTGGAGCTCGCGGCGCGTTCGATTGGTGGTCTCTGCTCGCGGACGCTCCGGTTCGGTTCGGGCATCTCCCTCGAGGAGTTGATCCTGCGCCACGCGGCCGGACTGCCGATGCCCGCTCACGACAGGGAAGGGGGCGCCAGCGGCGTGATGATGCTGCCGATTCCCACCCACGGACGCCTGAGAGCCGTCGAGGGACAGCCCGAGGCAAAGCAGGTAGCCGGAATCGATGGGCTGGTGATCACGATTCCTCCGGGCGAGCAGCTGGTGCCATTGCCGGAGGGTGATCGTTATCTCGGCTTCATGTTCGCGCGCGCCGACTCGCCGGCCGCCGTCGAGCTCGCCCTGCGCCAGGCCCACGCGAAGCTTCGCATCCTAGCCGATGGCTGACACACGCGCTCGTTTCCCTCCCCCTCTGGGTGGGGGCCGCCTGCGGGTCGTCATCGTCGGCGCCGGGTTCGGCGGCCTCGCCTGCGCCCGGAAGCTGGATGGCGAGCCGGTCGACGTTACGCTGCTGGACCAGCATAATTACCACCTCTTCACTCCCCTGCTCTACCAGGTGGCCACCGGGCTGTTGAACCCGAGCGATATCGCCTACCCGCTGCGCACCATCTTCCGCCATTCGACCAACGTCCGATTTCGGCAGGCGACCGTAACCCGCGTCGACCTCGTCAACAAGGTGGTGCGGCTCGACGGCGCTCCGCCACTCGCTTACGACTACCTGGTGCTGGCGACCGGCAGCACCGACAACTACTTCGGTAACCAGGAGGTGGCCCGCGTGTCGCTGGGATTGAAGTCGCTCGAAGACGCGACCCGGCTGCGCAATCACGTGCTGACCTGCCTGGAGCGCGCCGATGCCGAGCCCGATCCCGACGCGCGGCGGGCCCTGCTTACGTTCGTGATCGTCGGGGGCGGCGCAACCGGCGTCGAGTCGTCGGGAGCGCTCACTGAGTTGATGGAGATCGTCGCCGGCAAGGACTACCACCAGATCTCGCGTTCCGAGATTCGGGTCATCCTGCTGGAAGGCACGGACCGTCTGCTGAATGCATTTTCGGTTCGCCTTGGCGACTACGCACGGCGGGTCCTCTTGAGACGCGGGGTCGACGTCCGCACCAGCACCCTGGTCAAGAGTGCGAACGGCCATTCGGTGACCCTCTCCGATGGGACGGCGATCGCGTGCGCCACCATCATCTGGTCGGCGGGCGTCCGACCCAACGACCCGATCGGCGAATCACCCGTTCCGCGCTTTCGAAATGCGCGCATCCAGGTGGACGAGTGGTTGCGAATTCCTGGCGCGCGAGATGCGTACGGCATCGGCGACGCCGCCTCGCCGCGGATCAGCGATCGCGAGCTGCCCATGCTCTCGCCGCCCGCGATGCAGGCGGGGCGTTACGTCGCGCACACCATTGTCGACGAGGTTCGCGGTGTCCAGGGTGAGCGCACGCCGTTCCACTACGTCGACAAGGGCACCATGGCGACGGTCGGTCGCAACGCCGGCGTGACGCATTTGCCCGGCGGTCTCGAATTCACCGGTTTCGTGGGATGGTTGACCTGGCTCTTTGTCCACATCTACTATCTGATCGGCTTCCGCAATCGCATCAGCGCTCTGGGATCGTGGGCCTGGGACTACTTGCGCCACGATCGCCCGATCCGTATCATCCTCGCGACCGGCGTGGCGCCGAAGCGGTTCTAGCGTGCGATCGGTGCGATACCTCGCCCTCGCCACGGACTATGACGGCACGCTGGCCTCGCACGGCATAGTTGAACCCCAGACGGTGGAGGCGGTGCGTCGGCTGGCGGCCACCGGTCGCAAGCTGATCCTGGTGACGGGTCGGCGGATCGATGACCTGATCCAGGTCTTTCCTGAGGTTGCGATCTTCGATCGCGTCGTCGCCGAGAATGGGCCCCTCGTCTACCGACCGCAATCTCGGGAGACCCGTGCGCTCAGCGAACCGCCGCCCGCGGCGTTCGTCGAGGAGCTCAAGCGGCGACGCGTTCAGCCTTTGACCATTGGCCAGGTTTTCGTCGCGACCGAGCAGCCAAACGAAACCGTGGTCCGGGAGGCGATCCGCGAGCTTGGCCTCGACCTGCAGGTGATCCTGAACAAGGGCTCCGTGATGGTGCTGCCCGCCTCCGTCAACAAGGCAACCGGGCTGAGCGCCGCGATCGACGAGCTCGCGTTATCCCCGCAGGACGTGGTCGGCATCGGCGACGCCGAGAACGACGACGCCTTCCTGGCGATCTGCGGCTGCAGCGTCGCCGTAGCGAACGCCCTCGATTCGCTGAAGGCACACGCCGACCACGTGACCCGTGGGGAGGACGGCGCCGGCGTCCGCGAAGTCATCGAGTCGCTCATCACCGAGGACCTGACGGGGTGGCCAGGCCAGCGGAAGCGCTGAGTGAGGCGCCGGCCGCCAACAGCCGGCGGTTGCTCCACTCCGTCATCGAGAAGCCGTACACCGCCCCGGCGTAGACCAACGCCAAGACCAAATGGGCCGCGCCCCCGGCGCGGCCCATTCTGTCGCGATTGCTGAGGACGCTAGTGCGAGATGTTCGCCGTGTAGACGTTCTGATCGAGCCCGCCGGTTCCGTCAAAGCATGTGCTAAGCGATGACGTGCAAGCCCCGCCCGTCTCGGGGTCGCCCGCGACGTCGTCGTTGTCGTTGTCCTTTGGCGCCGGATCAGCGGCACCCACGACATTGCGGCTGTCGGTCCATACGGCGGCGACGGTCGAGCCCACCGCGGCGACCATGATGTAGTCACCGAAGAACGGCACACGGCGGCCGCCGAACTGCTCGTAGTTCGGGTTGGTTGGCGCGTCCGTCACCTGGACGCTGGTCCAGGTGGCGCCGCCATTCGTCGACTCCGCGTAGCGGACGTTGAGGCATGGGCTGCCGGCGCCGGTGGCGCTGTTGCAGGGCGCCCGGGTTGGGCCATAGTTCGGGTCGTCGACACTGTCGTAGTACACGGCATTGATGACACCGCCCGATGCCGCGATCCACGGGAAGAACTGATGCCCGGTCGGGTGCGGATCGATCGCCGTCAGCGGGCTCCAGGTGGCTCCCCCGTCATGAGACCTCGAGAACTGGATCTGACCTTGTCCCGATGACAGCCTCACCTGCATCGCCATATCGACGTCCGATCCATTGACGGTGAGCGTTGGCTGCGCGAGGTCGAAGCGCGGGAAGGTTTGCCCGGTCGGGCAGGCGAAGGGACCGTCCCCGCAGTCGCGGGCACCGTTGCCGGAGAACCTATCCGAGCTGAACGGAACGTAATTGAAGGCCAGGCGCGCCATGCTGAAGGTTCGCCCGCCGTCCGTCGATTTGACGAAGGCGGCCCCGTTGGCGTTCAAGGCGCCGTTGCTGAAGGCCCCGCCGCCGTTGGCCTGCCACGAAACATAGACGGTGCCGTTGGAGGCAACGGCGATGTTCGGCCCCTGGTTGTTGCAGAGGCTGCTGCTGATCTTCATCGGCGCGCTGAAGGTGGCGCCATGATCGGTCGAACGCGACAGCAGGATTTCATTGCAGCCGAAGCCGTGGAAATCCGACCAGGCGGCATAGACGTTGCCATCGTTCGCTCCGCCGGTCTGGTCTACGTTGATGCCGGTCTTGTCATTGAACGAACCGCTCCCAAACGCGTTCGTGGCGAGAATGACCGTCCGGACGTATTTCTGGCCGTCGGTCATCGTGCTGTCAGGACTCAGCTGCGAGTAAGTCGCCACCCAGACATCCCCCGTGTTGTCACGGAAGGTGAACGAATTCCCGTCCGGGACACCGCGGTTGAAGTTATTGCCCATGAAGAACGCGTTGCCGTGGGTGTCCCACGCCTGCACCGGGTCGCCGCCGGCGCGAGCACCGCCCAGAACCATGCTATGGACAGGCGAGGAGGTTCCCTCAGTTGAGCTGTCGCCGCTGTAACCCGGCAGCAAGCTGTCGACCCACGTGATCCCGCCGTCGGCAGTGCGGTAGAACCCGGGCCAGGCGTCGCCGGCGGTTGGCACCGTGCAGTAGTCGTTGCTTCCGGAGGTCCGGACATTTGGGTTGCGCGGATCGAGCGCGATCGTCGGCTCGTTCTGCATCCGGCGGTCGTGCCCACACCGCTGGAGAACGGCGTCGGTATAGCTGCCGCCGGCCAGCTGATCGGCACTCAGGTAGCCGGTGGCATTGTCGTTGGTGACCCGGACGTTGGCGGACGCACTCGGCGACGCGTAGACGCTGACGGAGCTAAGCGCTGCGGCCGCAGCGGCGGCCACGACCATCAGCCGATGCGAGCGCTTCAATCTACCCCCGAAAACGGGGCGCAGGCGTGAACGATGGGACTTGGTCAAGCGTTCCCTCCCTATGGGTCTCTGTTTGCACACAAACATACCGTCGATTTGCCGCCAAGTCAACGTTCAGTTAACCGGTGTTAAGAGTGGTAGCTCGTTATCGGCTTAGTTGAATCGATTGGCGGTTGACAGCGTCCGGATCGAACCGAAACGCCCTCCCGGCGCAGCCTCCGGGCCTGCTCTTCCCGGCTCGTGGCGGCCAGCTCCCCGCTCGCGCGAACCACGCGCCACCAGGGGAGGCCAATGCTGCGGGCAAGGACGCTTCCGACAGCTCGGGCCGCCCTGGGGTAGCCCGCTCGGCGGGCGACTTCGCCATAACTGACGACCTCCCCGCGCCTGAGGTCGCGGACGACCGCCCGTACCGCCTCGACAAACGACCGGTTCTTGGACACGTCTTTTGAGGTCACGATATTCGACCAGCTTGCAGCATCGGCCAGTTTCTGGGGACCGGAGCACAGCCCGCAATTACTGCCGTGCGATCGCCGGCGCGCCCTGGCGGAGGATGTACTTCTGGATCTTGCCGGTCGCCGTCTTGGGCAGGGCGTCGACGAAATACACCTGCCGGGGTGCTTTGAAGTGGGCGAGGCGCGCGCGAGCGAACTCGATCAGCTCCTCCGCACTGGTGGTCTTGTCCGGCCCGAGCACGACGAAGGCATGGGGCGACTCGCCCCACTTGTCGTCCGGGACGCCGACGATCGCGACCTCCTGGACAGAGGGGTGGCGTAGCAGGACACCCTCGACCTCGACCGAGGAGATGTTCTCGCCGCCGCTGATGATCACGTCCTTGATGCGGTCGCGGATCTCGGCGTAGCCATCGGGCTGCACCACGGCGGCGTCGCCCGAGTGAAACCACCCATCCCCCATCGCGCGCTCGGTCGCCTCCGGGTCGTTGTAATAGCCCTTCATGACGGCATTGCCGTTGACCACGATCTCACCCATGGTTACGCCGTCCCAGGGCACCTCGTTGCCCAGCTCATCGACGACGCGTAACTCGCCTGACGTGAGCAGCTCGACCCCCTGGCGTGCCTTGATGACGGCGCGCTCCTCGGACCCCACGGACTCATGCTCCGGGCGCGGCTCGCAGATGGTGATGAATGGGGAGGTCTCGGTGAGGCCGTAAACCTGAGTAAGCTCCCAGCCCAGGTCCCTTTCCATACGCTCGATCGTCGCCGCCGCTGGTGGCGCACCGGCGGTCACCACGTGGACCCCGCGGGGCACCTCGCCGCGGACATCCGGAGGGCAACTGGCCAGGCCGATCAGGACGGTGGGCGCGGCGCAGAGCCAGGTCACGCGCTCACGACGCACCAGGTCGAAGACGCGCCGCGGCTCCACCCTGGGCAGGCAGACGTGAGTGCTGCCGCAGGCGGTTACGGCCCAGGTGAACGTCCAGCCATTGGCATGGAACATCGGTAGGGTCCAGAGGTAACGGTCCTTCAGCCCGAGCCGCAGGTGCAGCAGCGTGCCGACGATATTGATGTACGCGTTGCGGTGCGTGATCATCACGCCCTTTGGCCGCGCCGTGGTGCCGCTGGTGTAGTTGATGGTGAGGAGGTCGAGCTCCCCGATCTGCGGTTTCTCGAACACCGGCTCGGTGGAGGCCAGCGTCGACTCATAGTCGATCCAACCCTCGCCCGCGCCGCTGAGGGCCACGTAGTGGCGGACATCGGGAAGCTGGCCGCGAATCGAGTCGACCTGGCCGAGGTGATCCGCTTCGGCGCAGACGACGGTCGCCCCGGAGTGATTGATGATGTACGCGAAGTCGGCCGGGGTGAGACGGTAGTTCAGCGGGACAAGTACGGCGCCAATCTGTGGAACGGCGTAAAAGGACTCGAGCTGGGCATGGGTGTTCGGCGCGATGTACACTACCCGGTCACCCTGCCTGACGCCGAGGTCCTGCAGGGCCGCCGACCAGCGGTCGGTGCGCTCGAAGAAATCGCGATAGCTCAGGCGAAGGTCACCGTCGACGACCGCCCCACGCTCAGGGTAGAGGCGGCGGGTTCGGCGAGCGAACTCCAGGGGACTCAGGGCAACTTCCATCTCAGGCTCAGCCCATGCCGGTCTCGTCGGGTACCGCTCGGACCGCCTGAGCATCGAGCCGGAGTGCAACGGCCGAACCGACCGGGAACTCCTGCGCCCGTGCGCTCGGGATATCGACGCTCAGGTCGCCGCTGGCGCTCTCGACCGTCAGCCGCGTGTTGGCGCCCAAAAACGTCTGGACGGCGACCTTGCCGGCCAGGGCGTCGTCGGGAGCCTGGCCGTTGGGCAGGGCGGACGGTTGCGCCGATTCGGGGCGCACCAGAAGCTGGATGCGCGTCCCGGCCGCCATCCGGGCAGCCGCCGGGATTCGCAGGTGAGATCCGCCGGCCTCCACCAGGCCGTCAGCCTGCACCACGCCTTTGACCCGATTCATGGCCCCCACGAAGTCGGCGGTGAAGAGCGTGGACGGCGCCTGGTAGACATCAAGGGGCGTTCCAACCTGCTCGATGCGACCCCTGGACATGACGACGACACGATCGGAAATCGAGAGGGCCTCTTCCTGATCGTGGGTGACATAGATCGTGGTGATTTTCAGCCGAGTCTGGATGCGACGGATTTCGGTGCGGAGCGCAACACGGACCTTCGCGTCGAGCGCGGAGAGTGGTTCATCGAGCAGCAGGACGGACGGCTGGATCGCAAGCGCCCGCGCAAGCGCCACCCGCTGCTGCTGTCCGCCCGAGAGCTCGTGTGGATAGCGTTGGCCTGCCTCTGTCAGCCCGACCAGATCGAGGAGCTCGGCAATGCGCCTCCGGCGCTCCTCCGCCGGGCGGTGCCGGACCAGCAAGCCAAACCCGATGTTGTCGCTCGCGCTGAGGTTGGGGAAGAGCCCGTAGGACTGGAACACCATCCCCATATTCCGCCGCGCCGGCGGCAGGACCGTGACATCCTTGCCGTCCAGCTTGACCTCACCGCCGTCAGGATGTGCGAATCCGGCGACGATCCGCAGGGTCGTCGTCTTGCCGCAGCCGCTTGGACCCAGGAATGAGACAAACTCGCCGCGCTCCACCTCCAGGTTGAAGTTCTCGAGCGCAACCGAATCCCGGTAGACCTTGCGCAGCTGGCGGAGCTCAAGGTAAGCCATTGGCTACCTCGTCGCCACGGGCGCCGCGCCGGGGGCCCGGCGTGACAGGAGCTGGATCAAGCCGAGGCAGATCCAGGTAATGGCGAAGCTGAAGACGGTGAGGGCTGCAGCCACGTGGGGCTCGTTCTGGCCGCGGTAGTTGAGGTAGATGGGAAAGGTGAAGTAGTTGAAAAGGCTGGCGAGCACGAACTCCCCCATCACGATCGAGAAGCTGAGCAATGCTCCACTCACCACAGCCGGCCAAAGGTTCGGCAGGATGACCCTGATCAAGATGGTCCCCAGGTTGGCACCCAGGCTCTGCGCGGCCTCGGTAAGGGTGTGGATGTCCATCGCCCGCAGTCCGTTGTCGATCGCGCCATACATATATGGAAACGAGAGCACGACGTAGGCACCGGCCAGCAGGAGCGGCGTTCCAACGAGTGCGATCGGGATGGGCCCGGTTCCGCCCCACGCTTGCTGCAGGGCCAGCGACAGGATGACCGGCGGAATGACGAAGGGCAGGAAGGTGACCAGGGTCATGACGGGGCGGAACCATGGCATTCGCAGGTTCACCCAGTAGGCCGTCGGGAAAATCAGAACGACGCTCCCGACCACCGTCAGGAAGGCGTAGAACAGCGAGGTTGAAATGGTCCGATAAAAATCGCCGTCGCGGAGGAAGTTGCGGTAGGCGTCGAATGTAAAGCCTCGTCCCTCGTCGAGGCTGGACTGGATGGTGGCGAGCAGCGGGATCAGGAAGTAGAGCGTGCCGACGACCAGCGCCACGAGCAGCGGAAACGCCAGGCGTGAGCGGCGAAACCCAGCCGGTGGAACGGTGCGAGCGCCGGCCCCGACCGTGGGCGCGATGCGCTCAGTGGCGACGCTCAAGGCTGTCGCGCTCGTACGGTCATCATTTGATCCACCGCGACGTTCGTCGCTGGAGCACGCTGAATACCAGGATGCAGAAGGTCATGATCACGATCATTCCGGAGGCCATGGCATCGGCCGCGTTGGGCTCAAAGCTAATATTTCCCGCCACGAAATAACCGATAAGGATGGAAACCAAGTTGATGCCGCCCTGGGCCAACGCGTAGGCGGTCGCGTACGCACCGAAGGCATTACCAAACAGAAGCAGTGACGCGGCGAGCACCGGTGGGGTGAGAATAGGCAGGCCGACGTGGAGCCAGAACTGGGCGGTCGAGGCGCCCAGACTCTCGGACGCCTCGCGCCATTCGCGGCGCAGGCCCTGGATGGTGGGCACCATCAGCAGCACCATCAGTGGGATCTGAAAGTACAGATAGATGAGGGCCAGTCCCCAGAAGGTGTAAAGGCTGAAGCCCATTTGCTCGAGACTGATGTGGAAGACGTTGTTGAGCAGCAGAGTGAGCGTGCCGGTAAATCCGAGCGTAGAAATGAAGGCGTATGCGAGAGGAACCCCGGCGAAGTTCGACGCAACCCCTGAGAACGTCACCAGAATCGGCCGGATCCAGCGGTACGACGCCTCGTGCAGCGCGGCGTAGGCGAGCAGGAAGCCAACGACGGCGCCGCCGACCGCCGATACCGCGCTGATCGCGATGCTGGTCTGATAGGCATTCAATACGTTGTGTTGGGTGAGGATCGAGAAGTTTCCCAGGGTGGGATGAGCATTGGCGTCTGTGAAGGCGCCAATAACGACCAGCACCGTCGGCAGGCCCAGAAAGACGAAGGCAAAGATGAGAAACGGCAGCACGCCGAGCCAGGCGAGCGGCACTCGCCTGGCTGGACTCAACCGTGATCTGGCGCCGGCCGCTACATCCAATTACCCGGTCCAGTTCGCCGCCAGCGCGTCCTTCGCCTTGGTCTGCTGGTCTGGTGTGACGAACTTGACGTTCTTGTACTGGTCGGAGCTCGGCAACTTGGCCGCGAGATCGGCCGGAATCTTGCCGGCGCTGGCCATCGCCAGGTAGCGCGCCGGATGGGCGTATCCCTTGAGGTAGAAGTTTTGGCCCTCGTCCGACATGATGTACTCGTTCCAGAGCCGTGCCGCCCACGGGTGCTTGGCGTACTTGCTGACGATCGCTACGTAGTAGCCGGCCAGCGACCCGGATGGCGGGATGACGACCTTGATGTCAGGGTTGCCGGCGAACGAATCGCGGAACCCGAGCCCGAGGTAGTCCCAGAAGATCCCGATGCCGACCTCGCCCGTCTGCATGTGGGCCTTGTCGGAGCGAGCTGGGGTGTAGTTGCCGGACGACTTCAGGTGATTGAAGAAGTCGATCCCCGGCTGGATGTTGTCCACCGAGCCACCGTTCGCGAGCGCCGCAGACCACACCGCCATCTGGGCGTCGGTCGCCTGCCGTGGGTCGCCGTCGATGCCGATCTTGTGCCTGTACTCAGGTTTTTGAAGGTCGGCCCAATCCGCTGGGACGTTGGTCACGACCTTGGTGTTGACGACGAAGGCCTGAACCCCGTAGTACTCACCACAGTACTTCCCGCTGGACTCCTTCATCAGATCCGGCACGTCTTTCCAGTTGGCATTCTTGTAGGCGACCACGAGGTTCTCCTGAACCGCCGTCACGCCCAGCGCCGGCCCGACATCGCCGATGTCTGGAACGAAGCCGTTCCCGCTGATCGTCGACTTGATGGCCTGGATCTCCTGGGCGGAGGAAAATTCGGCCTGGGCCTTGTAGTCGACGGTCACCGAGAAGTTCTTCTGCATGCCGTCAAGGATGTCCTGGTAGTCGGCCCATTCGGGCGGGATGCCGGTGGCATTGAGGACACCTTTATCAACCGATATCACCCTCGACTTCAGGATGTCGAGCGGGATTGGCCCACTGCCACTCAAGAGCTGCTGGTCAGACGCGGGCGCAGCCGTAGTGCTCCCGCAGGCGGCCAGCAGATCCGCAGCCGCCGTACTGAGCACCAATCCACCACCCCACCTGGCTCCACGAGCCAGAAATTCGCGTCGCTTGAGACGGTCGTCCAGTGGACCCATGTTCCCCTCCTTCTAATTCGGCCGACAGACTTCCCTTTTAACCATGACCGAGACGGCGTGTCAAGGCAAAACTGTACCGGCCTTTGCGCGAGTGGTGCTCCTCGGCCTGGACAGCTTCCCGCTCGGGCAATACGGCCCGATCTTACCCCGCGCAATGCGGCGCCTCGCCAGGGAGGGCGCAGGGCGCCCCGAGGCGGCGTCACCTCGCTCACCGCTTCAACCGACCCGGGTTCGTCTAGCTTGGGATCTCTCGCTCCTCGGTGAGGAACAAGGCGGTCCGAGTCTCGTCGATGAAATTCGCCTCATCCGCGTTCGACGCCCGCCACTCGGGTGAGCGCCGGGCCGCCTGAAGTGTGGCGATGTCATCGAACCAGAGCTCGGCCATTCCGTCGAAATCGGGCGGGCCCATGTCTGCGGGTTGCGCAACCACGTGGCTTTGGACGAGCCGCCGTAGCCCGGGAATCCGGCGCCCGATTGGAGCATGCACCTCGTGCCAATACCGTGAGAACTCATCCAGAGCCATTCCGCGCCGCCTGCTTATGCAGTAAACGAGCTTGATGATGGCCGCCACCCAGATGCGCTGCGGGGGTTGATGCTAACTCATCGTTGCACATGACCGTACGCATCGGAACATCAGCCCGCGCGCGTAGGAAGGCTGGAGGCGCTTGCGAGAGCTTTCCAGCAGCGGCTGTCGTGGGCTCCTAGCTCTTAACGTCTCGCGTCGCACTGCCGCCGAGCGCGAACGCCTTCCGCACCATCCGTTTGACGGCCGGCCGCTCCGCGTCGGCCGGCGTGAGCAGCCTGATGAACCGCGAGTCCTTTCCGCCACCCTCGAGCAATCCGCTCTCGTCGTCGAGGTCACGGCCGCGGTAGAAGAACAGGGTCGCATGCCTGGGGAACGTGCCGATCCCCACCACGTTCGCGCCGTCGACGACGTAGCGGACGATCTTCCACATGTATCTGCTCGAGCGTGGGGGCTGGCTCCGATAGCTGATCTCCTTGGCCTCCGGCGCGACGGCCCTCACGGTGCGGCGCGCCGCCTGCACCATTGGGCGCACGGTCGTGGGGATCTTCCTGAGGTGTTCAGAAACCGGGATCTCGTCGGCGGTCGGCATCGGCAACGACTCTACGGCCTAGATCAGCGCGAGCGCAAGCCTGGTCATTCTTGCCCGCCCTCCAGCACCTCGCGCAGCCTGGCAGCGAATTCGGCGGAATGACTCTCGAAGCCTCCATGCGCGCCCGGGAACACAACGGCCTGCGTCCCGAGCCGCTCTGCCAATCCGAGCCCGCCTTGGTGCGGCAGCTCGCCACGCGACTCGTCTCCAACCGCCGGGACGATCCGGGACGAACCCGCCTTCAAAGCCCCGAAGTCGGGTTCATAGGCGGCAATGGCTCGGAAGCTGTGCCCGAGCCAGAAGTTCATGTTCCGCTCCATCTGAGCCATCGCCTCGCGCATCTCGGGTGTGGGCTCGCCTTCTGGAGCCGGTGGCGGACCGCCACGGATGCGGGTCTGAACCATGAACTTGTGCATGGCCGGCCCAATTCCGGCCGTGCGGTACGTTTGGTAGATCTCTTCCATGCCCGCCCGCTCGCGCGCGGTGTCCGGCAGCAGGGCCGGGGCGGGCGGCTCATGTGCCACGAGCGTGCGGATCTGCTCCGGATGGCGAGCGACCAGCTCGAGCGCGATGACGGCGCCACCGCTGTTGGCAAACACAAACGCCGGCTCTTTAGGTGTCGCCGTCAACAACTGGTGAGCGTCGTCGGCAAAGATCTCCACGATCTGCTCATCGTGGACTGGCGCTTCAAGCGTGCTGTGCGATAGACCCCTCGGGTCATAGGTCACGACCGTGTAATAGGAATCGAGGTGTCCGGCGATTCGCCGGAATGCCCCTGCGTCGGCCGGTCCGCCCGGCATCATGAGCAGCACCGGGCCTGATCCGCGAACCTCGTAATAGAGGCTCGCGCCCGGCACCTTCAAAATTGACGTCTTCATCGGCACGGTCGGATTCATGCAACCTCCCTATCGCGTCGTTTTATCTTCTTAGACTGATCTTCGACGCAAGAATCATCAGTCTGAGGTCATTTCGACGCGCGGGCGCAAGCCGTCGGAAAGGTCGCCCGTGGTCTCGAGCGGAGGCATCGGCGGATGGACGGCAAGGTAGCTGAGCAAGACGCCAATCGCTCCTGATACGACAATCGACCCGAGCCACAGTGTGACCGGCCAGCCAATCCCACGGGTGAGCTCAAGGAAAAGAAGGTAGAGGGAGGACACGCCGACCGGGCCGAGGAAGGCGGCAACCCGGAGCGCCGCAACCCGCTGGGGTCCTGGCCTGAGCCACAACATCACCAGGTCGGCCAACAGTCCACCCATGATCGCGACCGGGATCAGGTCGAAGTGCTGCTCCAGCGAGCCCAGGAGGGCGCCGTTCAGCCCGACAAGAAGGGTGATGCTGCCGAACGGCAACGTGAACCGACTGAGCAAGTAGAGGACGACGCCGGTGAGCAATGCGGTCTGCACCATGATGCCCAGGATGCCCAGCTCCTGTCCGTACTGAATCGTGGCTGGAAGCGCAGTCTGGGTCGCCGCCCAGGTGTTGACCAAGGGTTGGTCGAACTGGTCGAAAAAGGTGAACATCGACAGCAGGAGGCTGGCCGAGACGACGGCCGTCAAGGGGGCTCGGGTTCCCGGGCGCCGCCAGGCCGCGCGCAGAGGCCCGGTCACGATCAGTCCAAGCGACAGCATCAAGAGAAGGTGGGGTGGGCTGATCAGGGCCGCGAGACTGACCTCAATCCCGAACCGGAGATGCCAGAACATGTCGATCACGCCTCCGATGCCAAACATCACGCAGCCGAGCAGCGAGAGGCCGTAGCCTGTCGGCAGGACCTGATCGGGGCTGTGACCTCGCGCCCGGTTCCGCAGTGCGCTCATTGCCAGGAAGATCAGGATGGCCAACATCCCGGAGTACAGCACCGCATGCCAGGGCGTGAAGAACGTCTCCAGCTTCGCCAGGTGCCGATGCGCCCACGAGTCAAGGTAGGCACCCGCCATCAACCAGGTACACAGGGCAACCACGACCCATTCGAATTGCCGCGTAGCCGGTATCGATCCCCGGTCTCGGATCAGCTGACGTGCTACCGCCGCCTCAGCGCTTGCCAACTCTCTCGCCTTTATCACGTCACTCCTCTTTGCAATCAGTAAATTCCGTGATGACACTGCCCCGGTTCCGCCATAGGCTCCGGGCGACGTCTTGGTAACGCCGCAGCGGCCGAGGACGTAACGGCCGAGGTCTTCACCAAGGCGCTCCGGGGCATCAGCCGGTATCGTGACCGCGGTCGCCCCTTTTCCTGCTGGCTCTATCGGATCGCGCGCAATGCCGTGGCCGACCATTTTCGACACGAGCCCGTGAGTCTGGCGCTGTCGGCCTGGCTGCCCGATACCGCCACCCAGGTCGCGGCGACAGCGATCCGCCGCCTCGAGGTCGAAGGCCTCTGGCGGCTGGTGGAACGTCTGCCGCCGCGGCAACGCCTCGCCATGATCCTCAGGTTTCGCGATGACCTGAGTGCGCGCGAGGCCGCCGCCGTGATGGGAAAGTCGGAAGCGGCGGTGAAGCTACTCATCTACCGCGCGGTCGGGCGCCTCCATTCCGAGCCGGCGGTTCCGCAGGATGTGCCAGCGCGATCAGCTCTCGCTGTGAGTTGATCCCGAGCTTGCGATAAATATGCTGAAGGTGGGTCTCAATGGTATTGGGGCTCACGAATAGCTGGTCGGCAATCTGACGCGAACTGACTCCTTGTTCGGCAAGGCTACGGACCCGGAGCTCGGCTGCCGTCAACGCATCCGGATCGACCTCTCGTCGATGCTGCCGTCCGTGTGCCAGCTTGAGCTCCTCGCCCGACTTCTTCGCCCAGCCCTCAGCGCCGCACCTCTCCGCCAATTCGGCGGCCTGCCTTAACAGCGGTCGGGCCGCCCGATCGTGACCGGATCGCCGCAGTAGCGCACCGAGCCGGTATCGAAGGCGGGCCTCGAGCACCGGCATTCCGCTTCCTGCCGCCAGCATGATCGCCTCGTCGAGCAGGCGTTTTGCGGCCTCGAGGTCACCCTCGATTTGCTTCAGCGCGGCCCGAGCGCCAATCGCAACGATCCGCGGGAAGCGGCAAGGCAGGCGTTCTGCCATCGAGTCGAGCGACGCCACAATCGCCTGCGCATCTTCGATTCGCCCTCCGTACAGGTATGCGGTGATGGCGTCCCCAGACCAGGGAACGACACAAGGCTCGAGGATTTGTAATTGGTTGGCCAGGACTCGCAGTCGGTCGAATAGCGCGCAGGCCTCCGCCGTCCGCCGGCCGTGCATGGCCAGCACCGCCTCGATATGAAGCAGCCAGACGCGCCCAGCCCAGTGCTCGTTGGGATCCGCAAGCGCGCTCGCCCTCCGGTACCATTCCGCGCACTCCTCCATCTGACCGATCTCGGCCAGCGTGTACGCGTGGATGACGGCGGCCCAGAAGGCCCGCTCGGGCGCAAGATCTGCGAACAGCGTTGCCCGGTCGGCGAGCTGAAGCGCTTCCTGCAGTTTGCCCATCCGAAGGCAGGTGTCACCGTGCATGACGGCCACCGTCGCGATTGCTACTGGGAGCCCGATGCGCTCGGCCGCCCGCATGCCGATCTCGTACGCGCGGGTCGCCTCGGCGAACCGCTCCGTCCACTTCGCCATGTTGCCGTAGGTGCCCAGCGTGCCCCAACTCCAGGCGAAGTCGGTCGTGTCGGCCTCAGGATTAGCCAGCGCGTCCCGAACCGCGCCGTCGAGCACCCCGATTCCTGCGGGGTCCCCGCCGACAAAGGTGCTGAAGGCCCAGGCGGTGTCGGCACGTACTCGGAGCCTCGGCGAGCTACCCACGGCGAGCTCACGCGCCTGTTCCAGCAAGGGCGTGGCCAGGGACGGACCCCCGCTCGGCCATGAGATGAACGCCTCGTCGAGCAGCGCCCTGACCGCTTCCGATTTGTCCGACGGCAGCGCGCCGACGACCGCAGCGCGGAAGGCCTCGCCAGCTTCCTGGACCGCGCCCCGGATGAACAGCGCTCGTCCAAGCATCCGCTGCGCCGCGCTCCGCACCTGGGCAGCCAGGTCGGATATCGCCAGGAGACGCCGAAACGTCGCGATGGCGCCCCGCCCGTCGCCGCTGTCGAGCAGTACCTCACCGAGATCCATCAAGAGGTCGGCAGCGGCTGCGGAGCCGGCCAGCTCGACTGCCGCGAGCAGGCGTTGTTTGGCGCGGGCGATCGCACCTTCCCGCATGGCCGTCCGGCCCGCTTGCGCGAGGACCGCAACGGCCTCAGGATCACCGATCACGCCCGAACGGGCCGCATGTTCGGCGGCCTCCGATGGGTCAACTGCCGCCGCAACGAGCAGGCGGAAGGCGCTGGCATGCCACCTCGGCCGCATCGGCGGGGGAATCTCGTCGTAGACGACTTGCCGCAACAAGGGATGCGCGAACCGCGCCCAGCCGGGCGCGTCGGACCTGAACAGACCTCCCCTCGAGAGTCCCTCGAGCGCCCGATCGCCCTCGACGGGTGAGAGCTCGGCCATCGCCGTCGCGATGGTGGGACGAAACCTAGTTCCCAGAACGCTCGCCGCTTGCACGAAACGCATTCCCTCTGCCGATACGCCGGTGAACCGGGCGCGCAGGAGCCCTACCTTGGTCCCCGCTAAATTACCGTCGAACTCCGCGAGGCCCCGTCCGCGCGCGACACTCGTGGCCACCTGCTCGAGCAGGAGCGGGTTCCCCGCGGCCAGCCCGGCTGCCCGGCGGGCGGAGGATCGCGAGATCCGACCGCCGGCACGATCGTTCAACATTGCCGCGGCGCCGACCTCGCTGAGTGGCGAGAGGCGCTCCAGGATCGCATCACCGTCATTGGTCAGCGGCCCCACCGTATCAAGAGCGGCGTGAGGCCACGGCCGAAGGGTCCCGATAAAGGCGATTGACAGGTTGCCGATCCTGCGGCAGAGGAAGGAAAGTAGTGCGAGCGAGTCCTCGTCCGCCCAGTGGAGGTCATCAAGCAGCAGCAACGCCGCCGAAGGCAGTCCGTCAAGAAACTGAAGGGCCGCATACAACCGCGCCGCCCGGGCCTGCACGGCAGATCGTCCGCCTGTCTTTTTGTCACTGGGGCTCCGGAACCCGAGTCCCCGGAGCGCCTGGTCGATGATGCCAAACGGGAGGCTGGATTCGGCAGCGTCGCCCCGTCCGAAGGTGATCTGGAACTGACCGCCACCCGCAGCGGACGCCCGGTCGAGCATCGTGGTCTTTCCCAAGCCCGCTTCCCCAACGATGAACAGGCTGCCTCCCCGACCCTCGCGGGCCTCGGACAGCAGGCCCTCGATAACCCGCAGTGTCCCGTCGCGCTCCCAGATTTGTGCCTGGGGCATGCCCTCCCCTCCCCCGGCAATCCTAAACCCTCAGTACCCTGCCCCTGCGCGCGCTGCGGCGCTTAACGGCACCGCAGCGCCGAAAAGGCAATAGGCTTGGCGCGAGACGAGCGGCTCCCGCCCAGATACACTCGGGCGACTCAAGTTCGTTTTAGCGATGGCGCTTCAGGGAGCCTGAGGATCTCGACGGCATCCTCCTGGAACATTTCAGCCGTGGCTCCCCGAATGGGCCGGAATCCTACCGGCTTTCCGAGGATCGTGAGCCGGGAACGGGAGGGGCCGCCCACGATGGACGAGCCCTCTCCCATTCAAAAAGCGTCAGCTACGAATAGGGTTGCCTACTAACAAGGGTTGCCGCCTGACAAGTTGTTGTGGAAATCGTCATAGATGTTCCGGGTGGCGCCCGCGCCGCCGAATCTCAAGTACGTCTGCAAGTAGAGAGGCCCGTACTGTTGCGAGCTCTCGGTGATCGAGGAGTTGGGGAGGGTGAACGCGGGGCTCCCGTCCACGGGATTGGCCCCAATGAAGTTACCGAAGATCCAGCCGACGCAGCTGCCGGCGCTGGCGGCTGTCTGGCCAGCGGTGTAGAACGGATAGAACGTCGCTGGAACCCCGTCATCGGTCAGAGGCGGATTCACGCAGCCGACTCCGGTTATGCGGTCACAATTGTTGGACGGACTGACGGACTTCACCTCGATCCGGGGCATGTCCGATTCCAATGCTGCCTCGGGGTAGGTCGACCCATTCGAGACCGGGCTGGTGAACAAGATCGGCGCCGGGTGATTCGAGTTGCCGTCCGGCCACAGCGTCTGGTACGGCACGCCGTCAAACCCACCGTTGATCCCAATGCACCCAGAGGTCGGCACCAGCAGACTCTCAGATGCGGGGAAGCAGAACGTGTCGTCCCGGTCAGACGGTTCGATGTCGCCGGCGACCCCCTCATTCTGCGCACAGCTGCCGAAGAGCGGCGTGTTGAAGGGCGGCGCCCCGCTGACGAGGTTGACGACCCGGCCGCAGTAGTCGAAGTGTCCGATCTCGTCTGAGAAGGCGATGTTGTAAGAGTGGGCGGCCCAGATCACCCGGGTCTCTTGCGACGAGGTGTTGTACATGGGATGGAAGTTGTAGGGGATGTTGTTGCACGTGGTGCCCGCGGGGGCGAACTGGACCATGCCGAAGTTGTTGGCGGCGCTGGCCACCATGAATCCATTCTGTCCTGGGTCGCTCAGATCGTTGATGGTGATCTTCAGGCCCGCAGCCGTGTCGGCGAGGGCAACCGAAAGCTGATCACCCGAGTGGTAGAAGGCGACATCGGCGTGATTGGGGTTGGTGCTGGTGGGGTTGAAGGTGTCGGTGTTCGCTTGCACCGGGTTGGGCGGGCCAACCGGCTGGCCGTCGTGGGTGATGAAGGCGAAGTTGACGTATTCGAGTCCCGTGATCGCGGCGCAGGTCGAGTTGAGCACCTGCCCCGTCACCGGGTCCTCGGACAGACTGTCGATGTTGAGCGCAGCACACCACAAGGTCGGATCGCAGCTGACCCCGGCAGGCCACGGCGCCCAGCCGGGCGGGTAGAACTGCATCTCCATGAAGGCGCTGCCGGCGTGGTGCGCCAGCTCCGTGCCGGTTGGATTCGGATACGTGACGTTGTTGACGTCGCTGTCAGGCGTGCACGTCGTTCCAGCCCCCGGGAACGTCGATTGCGATTCGGGGTATGACTGGTCATCGCACATCGCCATGCCGAACCAGAAGGCCGGATGGAGCTGGAAGTTGTACGATTTGCCGTTCGTGCGTGGATCTCCCTTGACGGAGGGATCCTTGGGCAGGGTCAGCTTGTAGGTCATGCTATTGCCGGAGCCGACGGTGTTCGAATAGAACAGCAACGACGGCTCGTCATGACCTACGTACGCGCTGGCGCCAAAAGCTTCTGAGTCGTACGTTTCCGTGCAGAGCGTGCGGCTGTTGGAACAGTCGATACCGGAGTGCTGGGCGGTTTGCGATCCAGCCACTGCTGGAGCACCGGGCAGCGCCAGCGTCCCGAAGAGAGCCACTCCCGCCAGCACGTACGCCGGCTTCCGCAGCATTGGTAATCTCACGTCCCTATCCTCCTGACTTGTGTCGACAAAAGGGCCGCCTTATTTCTTGACCCAGCAGGCAAGCAACGTCGTTGACACCAACGAGACGTGGTCAGTTTCTCAAGACCTCCCTCCTTGAACGGTTTCCCCGACTCGTGTTCCACGCCTTACGAGGCTGCGTCGAGAAGGATAGGTGTTAAGGTTCGGAAAAACAAGGGTTCAAATTCGGGCTAGACGCCCTGGTCTCCGGGACGCTATCAGGGCAGGCGAACCGCCACATCCCACCGAGCCGCGGACTCCTCGTCGGACCAGCAACGTTCGCCGGTTGATTGATCCGGGGCAGGACCTGACGCCTGGATTAGAAAAGCGGTACTGCTAGCAGCGATATGACGAAAACTGATATGAGACCGGCGCGACCGGTCTCGAACTCGCACTTTCGGCCCCCCAGTCCAGCAAGTTTGGCTCCCCCGGGGCGTTGATCCCACCATCCCCGATGTCACACCCACTTCGGTTCGTCTCAGGCGCCAGGCGGATGATAATGAACCGCGGGCTCTGGAAGGAGCTGAACTACCTCCTCGCGTCCGTCAGCTACCTGCTGTCGATCGTCCTGATCGTTATCTCGCTGCGGATTGTCGCGCAGGATGGCGTGACGCTGGGGGCGGTACTCACCACTCTCATTGCGCTCTACTTCCTACAACAGGGGGTCTACATCGTGATCGTGGCGGCGATCGTGGAACGACGGCGCTCCCGGGACCCGATCCACTTCCCCGACCGGCGCAACGCGGCCTGATCCCCAGAGTCGTGATCGACGAGAGGGCCAGAGGAGGCGCATCAAGCTTCACGCCGCCTATGGCCGCTCATTGTGTGATCCGCGCAGCCACTCTGGGGAGGTATCCGGCATTGAAGTTGACGGCGGTGCCCGACCCACCGGTGATCACGACGTTGTAGGCGACCAGCTGACCGTCAAGCGACGTCCCACTCCCACCCGTGATACTCACCTGACATTGGGGCGAGTAGAAAATGCCGATAAGGTGCGTCATGGATCCGCCCGTGGTCGCACTGGCGCACTGGTTGGTATTGTTGGCCGGGTTGTTCCACACGATCATCCAGTTGTATTGCTTACCGGAGAAGAGAATGGAGCCTGAACCGCCGGTGACTGGTCTCCCGCAAAGACGCAATGCGGCTAAAACTAGCCGAAGACGAGTATCGAACTCCCATGGCCAACCTGACTGGCCAACCTGACCTTTTCGATTACCTGCAGCTAACGGCCGTCGACAAGGCAGTGCAAATGGCGTTCATGACCGTGGGGCTCGCGCGCCCGACGCGGCGCACAAGGCGGGCGCGGGCGACGAGCTGCACGTTATCAAGGTTGGCCACAGATTCGATGTGGATGCCGTCCGCCGATCCCAGGCGAACCTCGGTTGACAGGCCGCGAATTGTCGAGCTGACCGGCGCGCTGATAACCGACTGGAGCAACTGGCCCATTGGATCTCGACTCAGGATGACGACGGGGCGCACCTTATCCAGTCGGGCAAGCCACAGCTCACCGCAGCGAGGCGCTTTATTGGTTGTTTTCGACCTCGGGATAGAGGGCCTCCGAGTCGGTCTCATCAGCCAGACCGCTCGTATCTGCCAGCAGGGCGATGGCCGCTTCAGGGGCCGTCGGGAGGATCCGACGATAGGCGGCGATGTCCCGTCGAAGGCGCTCCGCGTGTATGAGGCGGTCGAGCGCAAGATCGATCACCTCAGAGGTTGAGCGCGCCGCCAGCAGAGCTCGGGCGTGGTCCGCATGAGGGCGCATGTCAGGTGGCGGGCTTGAGCCCCTTCGAAGTCGGTCCCGCGCTGGGTTAGGAGGTCTTCTTCAGCTCCTCAGCCGACCGGCCGAGAGCAAGCTTCCTGTCAGACTAAAGGTAACGAACCAGAAGCTCTGATAGCCGTCGACCAGGGCGTAGCCTCTGGGTTTGATCGCGACGCGATATGGGAGGGAGGACATCCAAAGGCGCCGGCGGCATCATACGAACCAGCCCGGGTTGCTGAGGCGCAACCCCCCGTAGACAACCGCCGCGATAGCGAGCACCACGAGGCCGATCCGATCCCAGGGCCCAAGCGCGATGGTGCGCTGCCAGGTCCGCTCTTTCCGGTAGCCGAAGCCCCGCAATTCCATCGCCACGGCGATCTCATTCGCCCGGCGCAGGGCGCGGAGAATGAAGGGCATCATCACGGGAATCAGGCGGATTAATTTCCGCAGCGTGCCCCGAAGCTCCATCCCGCGCGCCTGCTGGCTGTCGTAGATCTTTCCGAGCTCTCGCTCGAGCAGGGGGAAGGTGCGCAACGAAAGGCTGACTAGCATGGCGTAGCGATAGTTCAGCCCGGTCTTGAGCAACAGCAGGGTCAGCGCGGTCGGATCCATCCAGATGAAGGTCAGCAGCGAGGCCAGCACGATGCAGTAGATGCGCAGCGCGACTTCCAGCCCGATCGGAAACCCCTCTCGATACAGGCGGATGCCGCCGACCTGAAGTAACGGATGAGGTCCCGGATGCAACAACAGCTGGATAAGCACGATGACGGCCGCCACCGACAGCATGGCCCGAGCTGTTGGCCAGAGATGCAGAAATGGGACGCCGGCGAGAGCCGCCGCCGCCAGGATCAGCATCAGGTAGGCAGCCAGCAGGGCGGGCCGGCCGGTGGTGACGCTCACCAGGAGCATCACCCCCAGCCAGGCTACCTTGACGCGGGGATCAAGTCGAAAGACGAACGAATCGCGATACGCATAGGTCGTGAGAACGGGCACGGGTCAGTCGGCAACCCTCGAGCGCGCGATCGCTTGCGAAATGAGGTAGGCGAGCACGGTCGCGATCGCGAATGCGGCAACATCCGTCAGGAGCTGGAATTTGAAAGCGAGTCCCCAGGTCAGGTGGAAGACGCTATAGGTGGCGGGGATCATGGGCGAGTACCCGATCAGGATGGCGGGGGCTAGCAGCACGGCGAACTGATACCACTTTCGCATGCTAAGGACCCGCGAGACGAAGACCACGATGACTGGATAGATCGCGTTGTTGATCAAAAAGGCCCAGGAAACCGGAGTGCTACCGGTGATGACGGCGAAGAGCGCGTTGGTCTCGCCGGTGATCCAGCCGGCCGGTAAGCGGAAGAAAAGACCCGATATGACGGAGAGCGTCGAATGGGTGCCTCCCGCAAGTGGGAACCAGGTTCCCCCCGTCATTGCGGTATCGACCCGTTCGAGGATGCCCGCGTTGATGATGGTCATGACGACACCGAGGATGACGCCGGCAACCAGCGCTTTGGCATCGAAGCGGAAGATTTGCAGCTGGTAGCGGCTGAGCGGTTGCTCTTGGCCCACCCCCTGGAGTGTGCCGGTCTTTACGGACATGTGATTCACCCCTTCCCTCTAAGAAGTACGTCGCGTTGCGGCGGTTAGCTGCCAGCACCCCGCGCCGGCCATCACCTCCTCAACCCGGCCAGCACGGCCTCACCAAGGGCCGGCACGTCATTCGTGCCAGGCGGAAGGGCGAGAGCGGCTACCAGGTGCATGAACTGGGGCAGATGCACGCCGGCCGCCGAGACCTCGGCGAAGTGCTCCTGAACCCTGGCGGTCGGCAGATCGAGCCGGATGGTGCCCCGGCGCATCACGACCACGCGTTGAGCGTACTCGAAAACCAGCTCCAAGTCATGCGTGATGATGAGGACCGTTCCTCCGCTGGCCCGAAAGTCCTCCAGCAGGCTCATGAGGTCGGTCGCCTCCCGGTGGTCCAGGCCGGTGGAGGGCTCGTCGACCACGAGGATCGGTGGCTCGAGCACCAGGGTCGACGCCAACGCCAGCCGTTGGCGCTGTCCGCGGCTGAGGGTATAGGGGTGCTCGCTCCTGAGGTGGTCGAGCTTCAGTCGGCGCAGCGCCGCCATCGTCTCCGCCTCGAGTTGGGCTTTGGCCACCTTTCGGGCGCGAAGCCCGAAGGCGACCTCGTCGAAGACCGACCCGTTGAAGATCTGGTAGTCGGGATCCTGGAAGAGGTAGCCGACCAGGCGTGACGCCTGCGCCACCGTGAGCCGGGAGATGTCCTTTCCCCCCACCACGACCGTCCCGGGCGGTGGTGGCAGCAAGCCGATCAGATGCTTCGCCAATGTGGTCTTGCCAGCACCGTTTTCGCCAATGATGGCCAGGAACTCGCCGGGGCGGCAACCCAGGCTGACGTTATCGAGCGCCCGAGCGCCATTGGGATAGGTGAACGACAGGTGTGCGATCGCGATCAGCGGACTGACCGCGACGCTGGCGGCGGCCGGCCGGACCGCGGCGACCGGCAGCCTGGAGGCGGTCACCACCCCTGGAGGCGACGGGGCGGAAGGCGGCAGCGGCGGCTCGCCGGCCAGGCCATCCACCACCTCTTCCACGGTCAGGGGAACGGTCCGGGTATTGACCCCGCGCTCCTTAAGGTAGTGGTGCAGCAGAACTGTATCGGGGATGCGGATGCCGAACGCATCGAGATCCGGGCTTGCGAAGAACGCGCGGATGGGCTGATCCCGGACCACCGTGCCGCCCTGCATCAAGAGGATGCGGCTGGCGAAGCTGGCGACGTCGCCGAGGCGGTCTTCGACCACGACGATGGTCTTCCCGGCCTGGTTGAGCCGGTGCAGGTTCTCGTAAACCTGGCGGCGCCCCGCGGGGTCGAGTTCGGCGGCCGGCTGATCGAGCACGAGTAGGGGTGCCTCGAGCGCCAGGAGGCAGCTCAACACCACCCGCTGGGCCTCACCGCCCGAAAGCTGGTCTGAACCCCGTTCGAGGTACTCAGCCATGCCGGTGAAGCGGAGGGAAGCGATCACGCGCCGCTGAATTTCGTCGATCGAGAGACAGAGATTCTCCGGACCAAAACTCACGTCCTCCCGGACGGAGAGGTTGAACAGCTGGTTCTCCGGGGCCTGCATGACGAATCCCAGCAGGGGCGCCACCTCGGCGAGGCGAAGATCTCGCAACCGACGGCCGGCCACGAAGACGTCGCCCTCGAGGTCGGCGCTGATGGAGTGGGGAATCACTCCGGTCAGGCAGTAGCACAGGGTAGACTTGCCGCTGGCCGCCGGGCCGCTGATGACCACGAACTCGCCCGGCATGACGGACATGTCAACATCCCGTAGGGCGACGTCAGGCGCGGCATAATAGCGCGCCGATTTGATTTGCGCACGTAGTAGGGCGGACGACGTGCCGACCATCGCGATGAAATATAGGGTTCGTTCGTCAGTGTGCGCGTCAGGCATGCTCCGCACCACTAATTCGACGTCTACACCCAGGTGGTGCTTGAGGGCTCTTCCCCCGTCAACAACCTCCCGAGGAACTACAAGCTAGGCCGGACCGGTCAGACCGTCGCCTCGTGGGGGAACTTGGATTCTCAGCGCGTGCGTCCTGCGGGCGGCAAGCTCAATTCTCAGCTCACCGCTTTCTTCACGAGCGCGGCGATCCTTGCCTCATCGGTGGCGTTCAACTCCTTCAGCGCGAAGGCGACCGGCCACAGGGCGCCTTCGTCGAGGTGCGCCGAGTCGTTGAAGCCGAAGGTCGCGTACCTCGTTTTGAACTTCTGCGCGGGTTGGAAGAAGCAGACGACCTTGGCGTCCTTGGCATACGCGGGCATCCCGTACCAGGTTCTCGGCAAGAGGGCTGGCGCGCTGGCCTTGACGATGGCATGGAGCCGCTCGGCCATGGCGCGATCCGGCTTCGACATCTCGGCGATCTTCGCGCGCACGTCGCTTTCCCCGTCCGCCTTGCCAGCGCGCGGGCCCGCCTTCGTCTCCTGGGCGCGCTCCCTAATCGCGGCTCGTTCCTCGTCCGTGAATACCTTGGACGCCTTGCGGGTCGCAGTGGTGCTCTTGACGGACTTCTGCGTGGCCTTCGTTCCAGGTTTCCTCTCAGCCATGGTGTTTGCTGACCTCCTGCGTGCGGTGCTGAGCCGTGGTCGCTACGTTACGGATCGGAGCCCCGCTTCTTTACTTTAGTGGGTCGCCGTGTGCGAGCTATCCGATCGCCGGCGCCGTTGCCCGGTGATGGGCAAAAGAGCTGAAGCGGCTCTCGGCGTCGACCACCTTAGCGGTGCGGAGGCGCGGTGACCCGCCGGCCGCCGTCCGCTCGGTTGGGACAACTAGTGACGGCCTAGTGAAGGCCCCGGGCGGTGAGGCTGGCATCGGGCAGTTCCCCGACACGTTTCTCAAGCCTCTGAAGGTGCAACGCGCCGCTCGTTCACGTCGACGCACGTGAAGCCCAACTCGTGGCCTGGCTGGCTACCTGCCATCCTGACGAGCAGGTCGACGCCGCTGCTCGCGCCGTCGAGCGGGGTTTGCGGCAGCGCAGAACGGCCGCCGGTGAGTTTGACGGGCGCCGAAGCATCAAGGCTCTAACCGCCCGCTTGGAGCGCACGACAGACCTATACTGGTGGGGCCACATCTCGAAGGATGACTATCAGCGGGAGCGGGCGCCCATCGAGGCTGAACTGGCCCAACTCAGGGGTCAGCCGTTGGTACCGACGGTCAGGCAGTTTTCCGCGCGAATCGCCGACCCGGTCGGCGCATGGACCGATGCAACCTCCGACCAGCGCGCCAGGCTAGCCTCGAGCGTCCTGTCCGAGACACAGGTCCAAGACCGGACCATAATGGCCGTCCGGCCTCGACCCGGCTGGGCTCCCTACTTCGAGGAGTGCGTTGCGTCCTTGGAGCGGGAGACGAGTCTCGAACTCGCGAAGGACCCAAGCTGGAGAGGCAAGCGGATTCTCGATCATGCGGCTTAGATTGTCGCGGGTTCGATCGGAGATGGGACGCTCGGATACCATGCTTGCTCCAATTCACGCATCGAACCGGAGGATTGGCTCGGACGCGTGCAATCTGCATACACATATCGTGCTGATTCGTGTAACATAGCGACTG
>Ga0070707_100000146_pt1 | contig 67322 bp, 52 predicted proteins | sample KBSK5502metaG_FD_65468 | JGI IMG/M metagenome (GOLD analysis project Ga0070707, IMG submission 65468) | Corn, switchgrass and miscanthus rhizosphere microbial communities from Kellogg Biological Station, Michigan, USA - KBS K5-50-2 metaG | ecosystem: Host-associated > Plants > Roots >... | reverse complement strand
GTATTTGACCTACGAGTAAAGCGCCACCTCCGTTGAGGTTGATTGAGTTTTCGTCCCGCTCGCTACCGCGAGCGGTTCTGTAACCGCTTAGCAGGATGAACACAAGAATTGTAAAAGCCAGATGTCAGCCTTCATCTTGTTAATCATGTCAATCCTGTCGAATAATCGTACCAGCTAATAATGCTCGCCCTCTTCACCGAAATCATCGCAACCTACCAGCGGCACGGCTGGAAAGTGCAACGCGTCCTTTTGCGAGCGGAGACCCGCGCTGATCTCGCCGGAAGGGCGGATGATCTCTTGAAAGGAGTACAGACGATCGATTCGGATTTTGATGCGCTGTGGTTTGCTCGACCTTCACACGACGGCCGGGAAGCCTGGGAACTGCGTCTCGCCAGGGAACAACCTTACGCACTTTTCAAAGCATTCGCGGCAGATGAAAGCGAAGCAGATCGGGAAGCAGAGCGGGTTGAAATGGAAGGCCGAATGCGAGAGCAGGCGTTGAAGTAAGCCGGAATTGATTAGCGGCGTTTACCCATCTTAACTGAAATCTCAAGCCTCTCTTTACCTCGGAAGGCAATTACTTTTACCGTACTGTAAGCTTTGGAGCGGCGCACACGCGAGACGAGTTCACCAACAGTGCGGATCGGCGTACCGTCAAATTCGGTAATGATGTCGCCCTCCTGGAGCCCCGCCAAAGCCGCCGGACCGCTGGAGCCAATATCGCCCAATCGCACACCCTGAAGTTTGGTTCCTTCGATTGGCACCGTGTCAGAGTCACCTTCGTTGAAGCCCAACAGACCCCGACCGCCGGCTCCCTCATCAAACGCGTTCGCGAGATCATAAAACTCCTGACGCGAAATCGTCTTTAGCTGCGTCTTCTTTGTTTCGCCGTCACGCACATAGATCACTTCAACTGTTTTTCCCGGTGGCGTCTGCTTAAGCAAACTCATCATCGTGTTCTTATTCTTAACGACCTGGCCGTCAAAGGTTGTAATGATGTCACCGCCAACCAGACCGGCTTTGTCGGCGGGCGATCCCGGTGGCTCGACATCGGCAAAGGTCACACCGGCGTCAGTGTCCTCGAAATTATTAGCGCCGAAATAGGAGCGAGTATCATCCGAAGTATCCCTGGTTGCGGAAGTTTGTCTGTTTCCCCTTAGTGCTGTCATGGCAGCACCCAGCGCGAAGAGGACCCCGATTGCGATCAGCAACCAGGTCATACCGCTGATTTTGAGCCTGTTTTTGATCGAGACCCTCCAGCTTACTTGTTAATGGATCGGGGACCGAAAAAATAGATTGTTATGAAGAGAGTTCGCTATACGGCCGTGATCGGCTTTGCCCAAAAGTCGGGCTCGACGGCTACAGAACCGCTCGCGGTAGCGAGCGGGATAAAAACTCGACCAACCATAATGACGGAGCAGGCGCTATGGTCGGTGATCAAAATGCAGAGCAAATCCGGATTTCAGCTTGAGTCCTTATCCCGCTCGCTACCGCGAGCGGTTCTGTAACAGCTCTCTTTGGCTTTCAAGCGACAGTCTCGAAAACGACTTTTTGGGCAAAGCGGTCGTGGTCTCAGTCTTTACCGAGTTTTAACGGGACCTCAAGGCGCTGGCCATCGCGGATTACGACTACCTTAATGAGGTTGTAGGGAATACCGCGTCGCACACGCGAAAGCAATTCAGATGGAGTGCGGATCGGCACGCCGTCAAATTCAGTGATGATGTCGCCAACTTTGAGGCCAAACAGCATGGCCGGCCCATTGTCCTCGAGGTAATCGAGGCGCACGCCATAGGTCTTGGTTTCGGGAATTGATACGGTCGTCGTCCGGTCACTTTCAAATCCCAAAATGCCTTTGCCCTGTGGCCGATCATCGAACGCCTCGTTTAGTTGATCGAACTCATCTTCTGAGATCGTTGTCAGTTGCGTCTTCTTTATTTCGCCGTCGCGCAGGTAGATTACCTCAACCGTCTTGCCAACCGGAGTCTGTCGCAAGAGACTCATTATCTCGTCGCTTCTTTTCACCGGATGTCCGTCGAAGGTTGTGACGATATCGCCGCCAACCAAACCGGCTTTGTCAGCCGGTGAATTTGGCGGCTCAACGACCTTGAAGGTCACCCCGCCATCCGCGTTGGTAAACTGGTTGACGCCAAAGTAGGAACGGCTCGGCGCCGGGGCGGAGATGCGCGTCCGGGGACTGTTAGTACCTTTCATCAGGGCGCTCAGCGCGCCGCCACCCGCGAAAAACACACCCAGCACAATCCACATCCAGGTCATCCCCGTAAAACCCAGTCGACGCCGGCGCATGAATCCACGTCCGGTTTGCTGCGCCAGCGGGGCATTCATGCCCGGAGTAAACGGGGCAGTGAATCGCGCGCCGGTGGCCACGGGTGCATTCGGAAAACGCACAGTCTCAGTGTATTCAGCCGGGCCTTCGCCGAGCCGGTTTCCACATGAGCGGCAGAAACGCATTTCGCGCGGCATGGGCGCGCCGCATTGCGAGCAGGCAATGTTGCGGCTTTGATCGGCAAACCCTGAGAAATCTGGCGGAGAGTCCATAACGAGTGTTTTCTGAGTCTAAATCACTTATCTGACTAGCGGAAAATTATACGCCGAATCAGGCGGAATGGTTGCGTGTAAATTACGTGTCAGAAGCCCGACCGTGAGGGAGGGCTATCTTTCCGATCAGGCAGTTTTTGGCTTTTGCGCTAGTCATACTCGGGAAGAGCTACTTCCCAACTAGCCCTCCCTGACGGTCGGGCTTCTGACCCTAATCCTCGCCGGTTTACGAAAATCCCTCGACCAAGTATAGTCAGTCGGCTGAGATAGAATCCAGAAGTAAGGTGAAATAGATGGAAATCACCAGAGCCCTGGCGGCGCTCCAGCCGCTTTATACCAAGGGCAATATCGAAATTGTTACCAAAGATGGTTATCGCGTTCGCGGCATCATTCGCAGCATGAAAACTACCCAGGCCCTGACGACGCCGAGCGTAAAAGTTGAACGCGCCGACGGCGAGATCGTAAAGATCCCTTTTTCTGCCATCGTCGAGATTATCGACCACAATCCAACTGGCTCCGACCGCTGATCGCTGACCACTGACAACTGACCACTGCCTTAGAGATGTCTCTCGAATTCGGCGTTCACTATCCCTGCGTTCTGCGCGCGCGTTATCCGGAAAAGCACCTGCGCGAGTGGGGCCGGCTCTCCAACCTGCATACGATTCTGACCACGGGCGATCAGAGCGCGCCAGGCGCAGACAAGCTGAAATGGATTGAAGACGCAGCTGAGGAGATCGAGTTACTGCAGAAGGAAACCGCGGTCTGCCCGAATTGTCCCGCGTGTCTGCCACCCGACACGGCCGGTGAAGGCGAAGCCGTCGGTTGCCTCGGCCGCATCAACTATCCCATCGACGCGCAGTTTGAAAAATTTATTGCCGACCGGGTTCAGCTTATGCTTGACACGCTCGACAAGGCTGACCAGCCGCGACTCTTGCACATCCTGGTAGATCCCGAATCGCCGTTTGATGGTGAGGCAACGAAGGAGCTGCGGCGCGTAACTACTGACGGAGGTTTGCGGTTTTTCGAGCTGCGTCTTCCGATCAGACTTTCGCGCGCCGGCTCGAACCTGACGACGGACAACGTGTTCGACATGTTGGCTGGATTTCGTTCAGATGATTCCGAGGCTACCAGTTACACGCGCGAGTTTCCTCGGGCCGCGACCGCTGACTACTACGATTTTCTCGATTTGATTCTGCGCAATGATTTGAGCGAGTCGGAAAGAGCGCGCCTGCATTCGCGCACACGCAACTATGCTCAGTTTCTGCGCCTTCTGTCAGCACTCGAACGCGCTGAAGCTTTGGACGCTCGCGTGCTGGTTGATTAGTTTTGGAGTGCGCTGACTTGTCAGCGCTTTAGGAGAGGCGGCGACTTGTCGCCGCCATCTGGTTAAGCTGTCTGCGGCGTGGTTTGAAAGAACCGCGTCCCCAGCGACGGTCAAAACCATTTATGGTTTTAAGACGGACAACCTCAAGATATATGATGACTTCTGAGACAGGCACTTTCGCGCCTGATCGCGCTGACTAGTCAGCGCTTTTGAAAGCGGCGACAAGTCGCCGCACTCCAAACTAGCTCACTGCTTCCTCATCCACTTGCCTCAAACTATCCAAAATCAAATTCGTATTGCTCGCTGCTTCGATCGTCACGGGAAAACTCTCCGCTGACTTCTGAAAATCAAATGCCCCGCCGGTGATCTCAACGATTTGACGAAAAGCTTCGGTCGCTGTGAGTTTGCCGCACTCAGCGCCGATGATTTGGCCGTCATTAAAGAGCACGCGGCCGGCCTGTGCGTTGTTCGTCAACATCAACGCTCCCGTCAGTCGCGAGTTCTCAATGGCCTGAATCGCGTCAAAGACACTAATGGTTGCCAGGTCGCCCGCAAAGGTAACGCCGGGTCTTATGCGCGTCGGTTCGGTCTGCGCAGCGGGTTTGGCCGGCAACTCCGGATGACGCGCGCGGCGAATCGCTTCCAATCCGGTCACGATTGAAATTCGATTGTCGAGGGTCTTCGCTTCCAGCAGGCGATCGTGGGCCGCGTCAAAGTTGTCGCGCTCAATGTAGAGACTGGCCAGCGCCAGACACTGACGCGCAGCTTCTTCCGGATGTTTGTTGGCGGCGGCGACTTCGCGCATTCGCTCACGCAGGCGAATCGATCGCGGGTTGCGATCCAGCGCCGTGCGCAGGCGCTTCAGGGCGCGATCCGCCGAGCCATACTTGATAAACAACTCGGCATCCAGTAGCGCCGTCTCGATTTCGCCGACAGGTTCTTTATGATCGTCAGCCATGTCCTTACGCTGAGTTTCCGCAAGCCCGCGCGTGAGCCAGGGCAACTCACGCGATCAAGGCTCGTCAATGTTATCACAGGCACTTTTTGGAGTGCGCTGACTTTGTCAGCGCTTTGGTATGCGGCGACTTGTCGCCGCGGTGCGGGCCACCGCGCCCTCCATGCGGCCGCGATGCTTTGTCCCAAAAGGCAATTTTGAGTCGGCTTGGAGCCAACAAAGCGCTTGGTACAGAACCGCTCGCGGTAGCGAGCGGGATCGAGACTCAAGCTGAAATCTGAATTTGTTCCGTATTTGACCTACGAGTATGGCGCCACCTCGTTGGGGTTGATTGAGTTTTTATCCCGCTCGCTACCGCGAGCGGTTCTGTAACCGCTTAACGACTTTTGGGGCAAAGCTCGTCCGCCGACAAGTCAGCGCCTACGAAAGCGGCGATAAGTCGCCCTAATGCGAGCGCCTTACGGAATTGGCGAACATCACACCCTGTATGGTACGTTTTTGAAACTGCCAACTCTCTCGCTCGCTCTTCACCGCGATTCCTTCTCTAGCAATCACCTTGCAAGAGTGTGCCTAATTCATGGCGGCCTGCATCTCCGTCAGCACTTAGCTCCTTATCTCGTCCTCAGCCCACGGTTTTGCGCTCGAATCCAGCAGGCGCGGGCATGGTGCTTGCCACAACATCAATGAAAAGACAGTTCTGAGTGCTAAAAGGACACTTTTTGTGGTGAATACGAGTGAGTGGCGCTATATGTGTGATAACCGACAGACAGTTGATTATGCAATCGTGTATAAGCCTCACAGGTCACCACCGTCAAAACTGCTTTTCAAGTCAGCATCCGAGGGCGAGTACGTCCCTGGACCGCAAAGACTGACTAAACCAAAGGATTAACAGAAACAATTCGGTTGGATTTAACGAAGGAGAGTTCTTATGAACAGGATCAAATTATGGCCGCACGTAACAGTCGTAGTAGTGCTGGTTGCCGTGCTCGCCGGCTTAGGCGTCGCATGGTGGATGAGGCATGAACAGACGGTATCCGCTGAGGCGCTGCCCTATGCGGCTCGTATTCAACGAGTGGATGGCGAAGTCGCTTACAGCGATGACCGGGCAAACGCGGACGCGAATCCCGTGTGGACAGCCGCCACTGCGAATCAACCTTTCTCAGAGGGAGATCGGATCTACACGCGCGATAACTCGCGTGCCTCGCTCGCTTTTAACGGGCGCAATTTCGCGCGGCTCGATCCCAACACTTCGCTTGATGTGGTGAGTCTTGAAGATCGCCGCACTCAGCTCGCGCTCCGCGACGGCTCGGCCATGTTCGACGTCGGGTACCTGGAGTCGGGTGAATTATTTGAAGTGGCGACGCCCAACGGTGCGATTAATTTCGATCAGCCCGGACTTTACAACGTCGGTTTCGACCGGAATGGCGGCGTGCTTGTTTCAGTGCTGAGCGGACTGGCGCGGGTAGTCGGTTTGGGCGGCTCAAGTGAGATCAACAAAGGCGAAATGCTGACCCTCCTGGGCCAGGCTGCGTCCGAGGTTGCCCTGTCGCGCCTTAATAATCGTGATGCCGGATATCAGGTAGACGATTATTACCGCTATCAATATCCGAACTCTTACGATGGTCGCTACAGTAACTACGACGCTTATCTTAATGAGCCCAACTATTACGATCCGTACCAGCGCAACGTAAGTTACAAGTATGCGAGTTCAAACATTCCGGGCCTCAACGACCTTGATTATTACGGCGACTGGCAGAACGTCGGCAATTATGGCTATGCGTGGAGACCGCGAGTCGATGCCGGCTGGGTCCCGTATCAGCAGGGTCAGTGGACCAACAATTATCCGTACGGCCCGACCTGGGTTTCCAGTGAGCCCTGGGGCTATGCGCCTTATCACTATGGACGTTGGGCGAACGTCGGTAACCAGTGGTACTGGGTTCCCGATGGCGTGAATACGACCCCGTCGTATGCGCCGGCCCTCGTTGCTTTTGTTCCGCTGGATAACGCGAACCAGGTTGGCTGGGTACCGTTGGGCCCGGGCGACACTTATGCGCCGCGTTACTATGACGATAACTGGCAGCCACATTATCTGACGCGAACGAATATCGTCCCGACACAACTTGTTAATTACGTCGTACCCGGAGCAGTCACCGTAGTGCCGGTGGATGCCTGGGGCCGGCCCATCGATCGGCGGAGTATCCGCACGATTGATCAGCAGCGCTTGGCAGCACTGCGGGCGACGCTCGATCCTTTGACCCTGACTCCGCTGAGAAATGCAGTAATCCACTCAGCCTGGGGACGCGGCAAGATTGATCTGCCGCCGGGCATTGCCAAGAAACTTCGGGACACGCCGGTTTTTGTGGCCGGCGATATCAGACAGTCGAAGTTTCGTAAGGACCTGGCAAAGTCGATGCGCGTGGAACGTGTTTCGGACACGGCCAGGAATCAAAAGATAAGAATTAAAGACGAGCGCCAGGAATTGAAGCAGGCGGAAAAGGCGGACAAGGGGCTGCAAAAGGAAATCGATCGTCTGAGCGCCGAAGCCGCCAAGGGCAACAAGGAAGCGCTGCGTCAGACTCGTCAGCTTGAGCAGCAGCAAAGAAAAGAGACGCGTGCTCAGGAGCGTACTCAGCAGAAGGAGACTCGCGTACAGGCGGCTGCCCAGGAGAAGGCCCAGCGCAAGGCGCAACCGCAGGGAGTTCGAGTAGGTAACCCGGCGAAGCCTGCCAAGCCTGAGGTGAAACATCCGTCACAGGGAGCAGCTAAACAGGAGCCCAAGCCGAAAGCCGCAGCCCAAGCTGGCGGGCACGATCATGGTGGCGGCGGAAAAGGTAAAGGTAAAAAGCCGTAACTGACAGTAGGCAGTAGGCAGTAGACAGTTCACCCCGTGAGATAGGTACTCTCTTATCTCACGGGGTTTGCTTGTGGAGTGCGGTAACTGTGGAGTGCGGTAACTTGTTACCGCTTTGGTAAGCGGCGACTCGTCGCCGCTATTTTTTTGCGGCTTTGCCGCCGCACAGGGCGGTAAGCCTATGGCTTACCGGCACACTTCCCTTTTTGTTTCGGAGGCTCCGCCTCCAGATGTGCGGAAGGTCTCTGACCTTCCGGGCCGCATCCTCTTGGTCTTCCGGGGCTACGCCCCTGTCTCCACTCTTCATTGGAAATACCGCATAATCTCCGTTCCGATCCATTTCCCCACCGGCACTGAAACACCATTCCCGATCATTCGATAAGCATCGTTCGAACTTCCCGCGAAAGTGAATGTGTCGGGAACTCCCTGCAGCCGCGCGTACTCTCGAACCGTGTACGGCCGCGCGCCGTGCGGAAATCGTCTATCCGCAACCAGCCTCGTGCTCAAGTCTTTGGCGTAATGCGCCACGCAAGTCGGTGCGATGTCACCGCGTTTCGGATCGCTGATAATCGGGCGGTCTCGATACTTGCCGGCAAGACGGCGACTCACATAGTCAGGGATGTGTGGTGCGGGATCCGGCTCGAGGATATCTGCTAACGTGACGGGCTTTTCAGAAGTGGGTTCGCGCCAGGCGAAGTTTCGCCGGCTACCGATTATGATCAGCCTGTCTCTCTTTTGCGGCAGCCAGATCGACGTCTTGACGGGACAGGCAACATGTACGTAGTAGTCCGGGAGCTTTGTCATTGCTTCCATGACGACCGGGAATTTCTTCATGCCGGGAACATTCTCAACCACGTACAGCTCGGGCCTGCGGATGGCAACGTGCCGCCAGCCCGACCGTGAGGGAGGGCTATGTAGCGGCAATGCAGGAACAAATTGTCTCCCTTCGCACGCCGTGAATGTCGGCGATCGGCGAATACTTTGTGCAGGGATAGGTAGCCACCATCACGTGGCATTCCTTCTCAGACTGCACCAGCTTCTGAATGATGTCGCATTGGACGACTTCGTGAGCGAAGTTCTGGCGCATCGTGTCGCAACAGCGAGCCTCGATCTCAAAACTTTGCTGCAATGTCAGACCGCCGGCTTCGAGGCCGATGTCCATCAGCCCCGCGCCTGAGAAATAGGTGTTGGTGAGAATTGGGAACATCAAATCAAGCCCTCGGCTTTCCAAAGGCCGTCGATACTACCCAGGCATTGCGAATTCGGCAAGTACGATATTTTGCATCACCGCTGGACTTCGCTACACTGCGTCCATGCCGAACCAAAGGCAATTCAGATAACCGCGTCTTCAAGGAGTTCTGAAAGAGAATGGCAACAAAAAGAAGTAAACCCGGAAAGATTCATCTTCGAATCGTAGAAGTAATGAAGCGGTTCCCAGACGGAATTACCGGTGGCCAAATTAGACAAGAACTTGAGAGGGAAGGATTGCGGCCCGAGGACCAAACCCATCTCGATAAACGCAAGCGGGAGCTCAAAACCTGGTTTGTAATCGGAAAAAGAATGTCTACAGCGCTCGTCGATGGCAAAAAGCGCTATCTATACAGCTACGAAGGCGAAAGAGCGAGTGTTATCGATGAGGGATCGATTAGTCAAAAACTTAGGGCTCAAATTATTGGAGTAGCTCACGGCAGATGCCAAATGTGCGGCAAAACGATAGAGAAGGACGAAATTACTCTTGTTGTCGACCACAAGAGACCGCGAGATTGGGGTGGCACGAATGAGCCCCAAAACCTCTGGGCAATCTGTGAGGAATGCAACGGAGGAAAGAAAGCACATTTTTCTTCGCTTAATGCTGATCCCGAAATGATGAAGAAAGTGATATCCCATTCAAGCGTACACGTGCGCATAGGGGAACTTCTGAAAGCGATCGGAATTGGAAATCGGACGCCTTCTGCCCTTCTCGAAGTTGTGGCCGACCAGGACGACTGGCAGAAGAGGCTTCGGGAATTGAGATATGATGTCATAGGTTGGCAAATTGATATAAAGGGCTATAAAGGTGCTTCAGGTAAGAAGCAGACAGACTATATTCTCAGAAGCTACAAGCCTTGGCCGGAGGATCCATCAGGAACGATTCGACGATTTGAACAGGAGCGGGAGCGTTTTAACAGAATGCGCAAGAAAGACTAGTTGGTTAGAAACTTCGACAGGGTTTGCATCAATCGCTTGAGATTGCCTACTTCACATTCCCAAACAACAAGAACCCTCCATCCTAGTGCTTCGAGCTTTTGGGCATTCTTCTTATCGCGTCGACGATTTCTCTGTAGCTTAGGACGCCAGTATTCGATACGGGACTTTGGTATATGCGAATCGATGCACTTCCCATGCTGATGCCAGAAGCAACCGCGAACGTCAATTACTTTTCTCAGTCTAGGAAAGACGAGATCGGGTTTGCCGGGAAGATTGGTAACATGTAAACGGAAACGGTAGCCCATCGCGTGGACTAAGCCGCGAACAGTCAACTCTGGCTTCATCCCCTTGCTTTTGATGCGGCGCATGTTCTCGCTCCGCCGATCGGGGGTGATAGTATCCGCCACACTCAAACACCTAGCTGGCAGCGCGCACGAGTCGTCGTGATGCGCTGAGGCATGACTTAAACTGCTCCGCAAATGCTCGGGCAAACGGCGGCGGAAATGCATTACCCACCTGGCGATAAGCTTGTGTCTTTCCGCCCACAAAACTCCAGTCATCTGGAAAACCCTGCAGACGCGCGACCATCCGGACCGTCAATCGGGGCATTCCTACAAAATCCGCATTTGGTGGTTCTGCGGCGATTCCTTTTCCATCTACGCCAAGTGCGGCCCACGCTTGTTTCGCCCTCGTTGGTCCGAGGTCGGGACCTCCATGTTTTAAGGAGCCACCGACGATCGTAGGGGCTATTTCGTTGGCGCGGTCCCGCCAAGCTGCGGCACCTTTCCAACCGTTCGCAGCAATTAGATCATACAAAACCTGTCCGACAGTTCGTGGCCCGGTGGATGATGGTTCTGGCCATGAAAAGCGATCTGAATACTCTGTACGGACGGCAACCAGCACCGCCCTAGGTCTCAGCTGCGGAACGCCGAAATCCGATGCATTCAAAAGTCGCCAATCGGACTCGTAGCCGAGCTTTCTCAACTCTATCTTTATGTACTTACGGTAGTCCTCAAAAATAGCATCCAGTATGCCTCTAACATTTTCAATCATCACCGCCCTGGGTCGTATTTGATCCACAAGTCGAATAGTTGGAGGAAACAAATTACGCTCATCACTTTTTCCGAGTTGCTTTCCCGCTACCGAGAAAGGCGGACATGGAAGGCCGGCGGAAATCATGTCTACTCCCTTGAAGGCGGTCCCATCGAAGTCCTCAAGATCTCCTTCAATTACATTCCAATGGGGCCGATTCAAGCTGAGTGTAGAACAAGCGGTTTTGTCCTTTTCAAGGAGTCCGACATGCTCCACTCTGGCTTGCTCGAATCCCAAAGCCTGGCCTCCCGCCCCAGCACATAACTCCAACGTAGTGAGTTCAGGGAAAAGTGTTCGGGGACGCGTGCGAATCCTATTCATTTATCCTCCGATTGCAGTCTAGCATTAGCCAAAGTATTACTCACTGCAAAAACCATTATTATCTTCAAAATTCGTGTACGTCGCGCGCAATGTTTGGTCGACCGAGACATTCAATTCTACCAGACGGGTCAAGTAAAGATCTTTATCAAGCGGGGACGATCTTGTGAAGATATTAACGCGTCACGCGATGGGCGTCGGGCCGACGACACAAGCTTGCCCAGGTCTCGGCTGACCTTGAAGCGGAAAGCAATCTCAAAAATGGGTGCCTCGTCGCAGAGGCGTACCCTCGGTTAAGTAAGGAAAGGGGCTGCAAAGCCGGAGGCTTTCCGCGAGGTGCTGGGGCGGGGCCGGAAGAGCAGGAGGCAGCTCACCCAGTGAGATAAGTACCTTTGTATCTCACGGGGTAAAGGCAGCGGGCAGCAGGCAGAAAGCAGTGCAGAATCTCGACCCGGTAGTCTATAATTGCGAAACGCGACGGAGGTGATCATGTCAACAACGGCCGATAGACTGGCGTCGGAAATTCGAGACTTGCCGGATGCAGAAAAGCTGCGTCTGGTGGACGCAATCCTCACTGACCTCGATAAACCCGATCCCGAAATCGATCGCATCTGGGCTGAGGAGGCTCGCAAGCGATGGGCAGCTTATGAGGCGGGCGAGATTGCTACCGTGGCTTACGAAGATGTGATGGCTAAACACACCCGAGAATGAACATCCGCTTCCTCACGCTTTGGTCGGGTCGCCCGGACGAGTAGATTCTGTCGCCCGCTAAAGCGGGCTAATAAGAAATAATCGGGCGGGATCCCAGGGTGGCGCGCTGAAGCAGCGCTTACCCTGGGCTATTGTATTTCACGCTTTCAGCGTGATGAGTTCGCGGACTATCAACTTGCACCATATGACGCCCTCCCTCACGGTCGGGCTACTGCCCCCTTACCCACCCGCTAACGCAGGTGGTCATCGCCAATCCAGCCCTCCCTCACGGTCGGGCTACTGCCCCGATACGCGGTCCGCGTAATGCGGTGTCCGCGCTTCCGGCAATCACTCATCTTCCAAAACCGCTTCGGCATCGATTGTGATCTCGACGGTGTTGCTGACGACGATGCCGCCTTTGTCCATCACGTCGTTCCAACTGACGCCAAAGTCCAGCCGGTTGATTTTGGTTGTGGCGACAAAGCCGGCACGCTTCTTTGGCCCCTTATCGACGCCGTTTTCCCACCAGGGTGTCTGCCACTCACCCAGATAGCGAACGTCGAGGACGGCAGGTCGCGTGACGCCGCGAATCGTTAAGTCGCCCGTCACCTGATAATCGTTTTCGCCAACCAGAGTCACCTGGTTGCCGCGAAAAGTGATCTCCGGAAAGTGCTCTACGTCGAGAAAGTCTGCGCTGCGCAGGTGATCGTCGCGCATGGGCTCTCCAGTCCAGATCTTGCGCGCGTCGATCGTGACCTCGGTAGAAGATTTGGTCGGGTCTTCCGGATCAAACACGAGTGAGCCGTGTACGTCTTTGAAGTGTCCACGGACATTGGTGACCATCATGTGCCGGGCAGTGAAGCCGGCGGCGGTGTGCCCGGGTTCAAAAGTCCATTTAGCCATAGTTTGTAAATCGTAAATGGTAAATCGTGAATGGTAAAGAAGAGGCGAGATATCCGCAGATTACACAGATTACGCAGAGCAGAAGACCGTAAGTCAGTTGGCACTACGCAGTGTTTGAACTGAGTAATCGGTGAAATCTGTGTAATCTGCGGATGCTCCCAACACCGAACTCCCAACACCACCTCCAAATCTACTTCTTTGGCTTTGCAAAAATCGCGTCGTGGCTATTGCCCCGGCGGGTGCAAGTTAACAACTTGCGCTACTAATTGTCTCTCAACAGGATCGATGATATAAGCCTTTTCACGTCATCTCTTCGGGAGACTCAACATGAAAAAAGGGCTCGCGATTCTGTTTGCGCTATCGTTCCTGCTGGTACTGTGGGCTAATGCCATGACGCACTTGAGTTCAATAACCAAAGCCTCCGAAGGAAATACTCTCAACAAACCTTCCGCCGGAAATATTCCTGATGGGATGTATACGATCGTGGGCGAGTCCAGCCGGCGCTGTTTGGAAGTTCCTAACAACTCTTGCGGAGACGGGATCGGGATACAGACATTCGACTGTGACCGGACTGAATCCAGTAACAACCAGAAGTTCAATGTCGCCAGTGACGGATCCGGTAATTACACGATCAGGCCGGTGCATAGTGACCTGTGTCTGGAGGTCTCAGGAGACGCGCTCGAAGGCCGCACCGCGATTCAACAGAATGTCTGCGTCCCCGGCAAGGTCAGCCAGAAGTGGGCCATGAACCAGTTCGGCCTCAATCTGCAAATAAGGGATGTGCAGAGTAACCAGTGCATGGATGTTATGAGCAAGATCAGGGACAACTTTGCTCCGGTGTACCTGCATTCATGTACCGATGGCACTAATCAGCGATGGAGGCTAAGCAAGACCACGCTTAACATTGAAAAGGGCGTCCTTTGTAGAGCTTCGCCCGACCATCCTGAATACGATTGTTCCGGTGTGAATGATCAGCAGAAACAAATTCACCTTGGTAAGACTCTGACCAAAACGCGATGTGAGGAAGTCTGCAAGGTGAGCAAAATGGTCAGTTGCAAGTGGGACGGTTCGAAAAGCGGTGGGCAGTGAGCAGTGAGCAGTGAGCAGGCTTTGCCCCAAAAGGCAACTTTGAGTCGGCTGGAAGCCAACAAAGCGCTTGGTACAGAACCGCTCGCGGTAGCGAGCGGGATCAAGACTCAAGCTGAAATCTGAATCTGTTCCGTATTTGACCTGCGAGTATGGCGCCACTTCCGTTAGGGTTGATTGAGTTTTTATCCCGCTCGCTACCGCGAGCGGTTCTGTAACCGCTTAGCCGACTTTTGGGGCAGTGAGCATTGTGGCATTTAGCAGCGGCTGAAATCAGTCATTGCGGAAGTGCCGCTCAACCTCTATCATCACTTAGTCGAGCGCTCTACGTCGACACTTCTCTTGACCCAAAAAGTCAGGGAAAACCTTAGTAAATTGGAGAAATCAAGAATAAATGCGCGTTAATAGCAATTTTGGAAAAGTAGTCATGCTCGCCACCGCCCTGGTGCTGATGAGCTTTACGCTTAGCTTTGCTAAGCCCCACGTCGAATACAAATTCAAGATCCACAACAACACCAAGCTGGTCATCAAAAAGATCCAGGTATCGGATGATGGCAAGAAATGGGGCACCTTCGACATCGGTGACGGTATCGACGCGGGTGCGACTGACGAGATGGTTTGGGACAAATCAACCGACAACGGAGCCTGCGAATGGTGGTTCAAGGCTACCTGGAGTGACGGCGAAGTGTCCGATGCGGCGAAGTTTGATTTTTGCGAAAAGGACCTCGTGATCGAGTTCACTAAGTAGCAGGAAGCAACCAACCTAAAAGAGAGAGCCTCTGCCGTTTGGCAGGGGCTTTTCGTTTTGGAGTGCGCCGGCAGAGCGAAGCGGCGACGGCGCTTTTGATTCTTTTCCCCTCTCCGACCTGGGGAGGGAGCGGATCATCCAAAGAGGTGTCGCGCTACGCTTGCCACCGCACTCCAAATTTTAGAATTCCAGCCGCACACCCAGGCGAATCTGGCGGGGTCGCATGGTGCGCGTCGGCACCAGGAAGTTGTCGATGAAGTTTTGTCGCGACGTAGCGGAGGCTGTCGGCGAGAAGGCGCTGAAGTCGATGAACTCGCTGCCAAAGCTGAATACGGTCTTGTTGAGAATGTTGTCGAACTCGACCACCGGCCGCAGACGAACTCTTTCCGTCAGTTTGAAATCGCGCGAGACGTTCAGGTCGAAAACGAACTGGCCGGGACCGGTGCCGGCGTTGCGCGGCAGATTTCCGGACTGGCCGATGGTTGGCTGGCTGAACTGATTGATAATCGACACGTCACCGGGCGTGCCGGGAGCGCGCCATTTCAACGAACTAAGATTGCCGGTAAAGTTGGGCCGGTCGTTGCCGACGTCATCCAGATTTCGATCGTCACCGCCGAGGCCGAGATTGAAGGGCGCGCCGGAAGACAACCGCAGGATTGGCGCGAAACGAATCTTGCCCAGTTTGGTTGGCGTGTCGAACGTTCCTGAAAGCGCGAAGCGATGACGGCGATCAAGCAGGCTGCGTGAAAACTCGCGTTGGAAATCTCCCGGCACCAGCGCATCTGAAGTGTTCACGATGCCGTCGTCCTTCAGAAAAGAGAGCGTGTATACCGCCCGGAACGAAAAGCTGGCGCCGTTCTTCTTCTGGCGAAAGCGATAACGCGTTTCCAGAGTCAGCCCGTGATAGGCGCTGTTGCCTACGGGGATTAGTTGCTCGACTTCGCCCAGGGAAGGAAAAGGCCGCAGAGTGCCCAGGGCAGCCAGGGCCGCGTTCAGCGAGTTGGTCGAAGACACGCTGTTCAGACTAATTACATTGACACCCACGCCAAACTCAACGATGCGATTAATCGCGTTCGGATCAGCCGGATTCACCACCGTAGTAAAGCGCACCAGGTCACCGGGAGCCGGACTGGCGCCGTTATAGATGGGACGCACGCCCCCGGGGCCGCTGAGAAAGTTCGCAAAGTCGTGCGTCGCCAGATATTCGGTAAAGTTCTTGTAGCCTTTCGGCAGCACCGGCGCGTTGACGTTGAACTCTCTCCACAGGTGCAGTCCGCGGTTCCAGGTATAGTTAGCTTCAACCACCAGATTTTTACCCAACTGGCGTTCGAGGCCGACGTTTGCCTGATAGCTTTCCGGAATCCGCAAACTGGGATCGAGCCGCCGCGAAAATCCTGAGTTGAGCACGCCAAACTGGGTGACCAGTGGAGAGCTGGTAGTGAGCGTCTGCGGAAAGCGAAGGTTGGCCGCGATAAATGCGCGGCGCTGCGAATCAGTGAGGAGTTTTTTCGTGACCGGATCAACCAGTGCGTCGGTATCAAAAAAGCGTTGTTGCGCGCCCAGGGTGAAATCGTCGATGGTGCGCAACAGCGCGCGATTGTAAAAAATGCCGGCGCCGCCGCGAATCACAGTCTTGCCGGTGCCGAACGGATCGTAAGCGAAAGCAACACGCGGCCCCCAATTATTCAGATCGCGCACGATGCTTTCGTTTTCAAAACGCAGGCCGTAGCTGATCATCAGATTCGGCTTCAGACGCCATTCGTCCTGAGCATAGATGCCGACATAAGTGTTTTGCTGGGTCGAGCTGGTTTGAAAATTCTGACGATAACGACTGGGAGTGTTGGCGAGAAAGTCACCGGCGCTGTCAAAGCTCCAGGTGCCCGAGGCGTCGCTGAGATCGATGAAAGTGGACTTGATGCGTTGGATGTCGCCGCCGAATTTCATCGCGTGTGAGCCGCCAATGTAGGCGAAGATTTCCTGGAACTGAAAGCGCGTCTCTTTGCGATCCGTGGCGCCGCTGGTCGACGTGCCGGCGACTAAGGTTCCTGTGTCCAGGGCCAGGGAATCGCGAATGCTGACTAGAAGCACGGGTGTGGACGCGCCGCCAGTCGCCTCAACCGCGGGCGTCAGGCGCGAAAAATGAAAGCGCGTCTGAGCCACCGCCTTTGCCGACAAGACGTAGTTATCAGAATAGGAGATCGCGTCGGTGTTGCGGGTTTTGCCTATCAAGGCTTCGGCTAAACGATTGCCGCCGCCAAACTGTCGGAGATTATTCAACCGCCCCAACTGCAGCAGGAACGAACCGTTGTGCATGTCGGTGAATTTGTGATCGATGCGCGTGGTGAAAGTGTGACTGCGTTGCGGCGTACTAAGGAGTGACACGAATGGAGCGACACCGTTGACAGCCTTCAGCGCGGGGGACGATGGGTCCTCGTCTCTTTTCTCGGCGAGATTCGTGGGGGCCGGCAACTTGAACAACGGATTCTGATCGACCGGAACCAGCGCGTCGATCAGCGTCGAGTCCAGCATGGTGTCGTACTCGTACGCGGTAAAAAAGAACGTCCGATTTCTGCCATTGAACAGTTTCGGAATTACGATTGGCCCACTTAGAGTGAAGCCGGGATCGTGCTCCTGCAGGGGCAGTCGCGGCACTCCTTCCTTATTGTTCCTCCAGGTGTTCGCATTCAATGATTCGTCGCGAAAGAAATAGAAGGCGCGTCCGCGCAGCTTGTTCGAGCCGCCGCGCGTGCGCACGTTAATGCGTCCGCCCGAAGCGCGTCCGTACTCAGCCGCGAACTGATTGCGAATGACCTGGACTTCTTCCACGGCTTCGATCGAGGGCGTGAACCGCTCGCGCGCCGCGCGGTCGTCGTTGTTGTCGAGGCCGTCAATCGTAATGTTGTTTGAGTAAGCGGCGCCGCCAGAGAGCGAAAAGTTTCCCGCTTCTTCCGGCGAAGAGCGCGAGGTTGAGCGGTCTTCAGCCAGATCGCGCGTCGATAAAGGTTCTTCGCTGACTCCGCCTAAAGTGAAAATCAGATCCAGGGGCGAGCGCGAATTGACCGGCAGCGACTCAACTTCGCGCGTGGTTAGGGTGCCGCCCACGACCGTGCGAGCGGTGTCGACCTGTGGTGCTTCGCTGGCGCTGACGATCACTGTTTCCGCCGTTACTGTGGCCGGCTTCAGGACGAAATCCAGTTGCACATTCTGTCCGGCAATCGTCGTCAGGTCAGTCTTTTCTTCAGTCGCGAAATTTGTAAAGAAAGCTTTGACACTGTAAACGCCGGGCGGCAGCTGAATCAGCTTGTAACGTCCGTCGCCGTCGGCCACGACTGTGCGCTCGACCTTGGTTGCCGACACTACGGCGGTGACGCTGGCGCCGGGAATCACCGCGCCGTTCTGATCCATGACGCGGCCGCTAATGGTTACGTTGTCGAGATCCTGTGCGACGGCAGGTTGAATCGCGAGGCATACTAACGCCGCGAGCAGGCCGAGCACGCAAATGGATTTTCCAGACTGCCGCATTAGGGGCGAACCGAAACAACGCGATCGTGGCACGCGTAGCTTGCGCGCGATTCACGGGCGAGACGCCCGTTTCACTCTTTTGGGCGGCACACACTAGCACTATCGTCGGCTCAGTCAAGCACGATGTCCTAGCCACAAATTTGCGGTGGTTGGAGTCTGTTGAGAAGGAATAAATTAGCGCGTCTTGCTACCAGCAGTGCGGCGCTTTACGGGAACCGGGCGGTTCATGCGGCTGATGGGCACCATCGCGCCGGCTTCAGGCGGTGGCTCGGTGAACTGGGAAAACTCTTCGGCATGGGATTGCAGGTATTCAAAGAAGCGTTCGAATTCGCGCTGCATAGCGTCCATCTTTTCCCTCATGTTGAGGATGATTTCCACGCCGGCGAGATTCACCCCGAGATCGCGGGTTAAAGACAGAATGATCTCCAGGCGTTCGAGATCAGTGTCGGTGTAAAGACGCGTGTTGCCTTCTGACCGCGAAGGCTTCAGCAGCCCCTCGCGCTCGTACATGCGCAGTGTTTGGGGATGCAGCTCAAACTGCTCTGCCACCGCACTGATCGTAAATGTTTTGGCTCGCTTCTTCATAATTCAGAAGATGGTCTTTGGACTTTGATCTTTGGGCTTTGCTGTTGTCTCTTCTCGAACGCGCCCTCTTATTGAATCGCGTGGCTTCGAAAAGAAATCAAAGATCAAAGACCCAAGATCAAAGGCCGTCTTATTCCAGTCCCATCGCCACCCGCGGATTCTCGTCGTTCATCTGCGCATACTTACGCAGCAGCTCTTTCGTTTCTTCCGAAATCACCTTCGGCAAAATCACTTGTACTTCAACAAACTGATCGCCGTGCACATTCGGATCGCGCAAAGAAGGCGCGCCGCGGCCGCGCAGGCGAAACTTCTGTCCCGATTGGGTGCCCGGTGGAATGCGCAACTGCGCCTTGCCGGTGACTGTCGGCACTTCAATCTTGGCGCCGAGTGCGGCTTCCGGGACGGTGACCGGAACCGTGACGTAGATGTTGTCCCCCTTGCGGGTGAAATGTTTGTGCCGGCCAACATTGGTGATGATGAAGAGATCGCCCGGCGGCGCGCCCAACCGGCCGCCTTCGCCTTTCGCCGGAATGCGCACCCGCGATCCGGTGTCCACGCCGGCCGGAATGCGCACCTTGACCGTTTCAGTCTTTGACAGCACACCTTTGCCTTTACACAGTGAACACGGCGGACGGCGCTTGCCGGTGCCGGCGCAGTCCGGACACTCCTGAGTAAAGCGCAAACGGCCGCCGGCCTTTTGCACTTGTCCGATGCCTTTGCACGTCGGGCACTGTGTGACTGAGCCGCCGGTATCACCCGCACCGTGGCAACGCGAGCACTGGTCAGATCGATTGACGGTGATGTTGGTGGTCAGGCCGGTAATCGCTTCTTCGAACGTGAGCGACAGCGGCATTTCGATGTCGGAGCCGCGTTGAGGCTGTGGCCGCGGTGGCTCGCGTTCGGCTTTCCCGCCACTGAACAAATCGGCAAAGATGTCGCGGAAGCTGCTGCTGCCCCCACTACTTCCCGCAGGAGTTGCTGATCCCCAGTCGAATCCGGAAAAATCAAAGGGAGTGCCGCGGGTATGAGCGGAAGGCCCGCCGCCGCGCGCGGCCGCATCGGCGAGATTATCTGAGTATTGGCCGAAACGATCGTAGACGGTTCGCTTTTTTGGATCAGAGAGGACGTCGAACGCCTCGCTCATTTGCTTAAAGCGTTCTTCCGCTGATTTGTCGCCGGGATTTACGTCCGGATGGTACTTTCTCGCCAGTCGCCGGTAAGCCTTCTTGATCTCTTCCGGCTTGGCATCGCGTTTGACGCCCAGGATTTTGTAGAAGTCCTCTTTGGCCATTTAAGTCATTTCCGATTTCCAATTGCCGAATGCCGATTGATCACTACCAATTCCGCTATGAACTACCGTAGCGAGAGGTTGGCGACCAATCGGCAATCAAAAACCGGCAATCGGAAATGTACCTACTTCTTGTCGTCGACGTCGACGTACTCGGCGTCTATGACGTTGTCTTCGCCGCCCGTCTGTCCGCCGGCCGAAGCGCCCGCCGCGGACGACTCGTCGGTCGAGCTTTCGGCTTCAGGAGATGCAGATGTCTGCTGGTACAAAGCTTCGGCCATTTTGTGAGAAACGGCCTGGAGCGCATTGAACGCGTCGTTCATGCCCGCAACGCCGCCCACTTCGATCGCCTTCTTGGCATCGGCAATAGCGGTGTCGACGTCTCCGGCAACCGCGCCGACTTTCTCGCGATTCTCGTTCACTGTCTTCTCCATCTGATAGATCAAACCATCCAGACGGTTACGGGCTTCGATCTCTTCCCGCTTTTGCGCGTCGTCCGCAGAATGCGACTCAGCGTCGCGCATCATCTTGTCGATCTCGTCCTTGCCAAGCCCGGATGACGAGGTGATGGTGATCTTCTGCTCACGGCCGGTGCCCATGTCTTTCGCAGACACATTCACGATGCCATTTGCATCGATATCAAAAGTTACTTCGATTTGCGGCATGCCCCGTGGCGCCGGTGGAATGCCGACCAGATGAAACTTGCCGAGTGTGCGATTGTCGGTCGCCATCGGCCGTTCGCCCTGCAAGACATGAACTTCGACCGAGGTTTGATTGTCCGACGCCGTCGAAAAGGTTTCGGACTTACGCGTCGGAATCGTGGTGTTGCGCTCGATAAGCTTGGTGAACACACCGCCCAGGGTTTCAATGCCCAGGCTCAAGGGCGTCACGTCGAGCAAAAGGATGTCGGTCTTTTCGCCAGAGAGCACGCCGGCCTGCACCGCCGCGCCGACGGCCACGACTTCGTCAGGGTTGACGCTCTTGTTTGGCTCTTTGCCGAAAAAGTTCTTTACGATCTCCTGCACTTTGGGAATGCGGGTCGAACCGCCAACCAGTACGACTTCGTCAATCTTGTTCGCGTCGAGGGCTGCGTCTTTCAGAGCCTGCTCAAGCGGTCCCAGCAGACGTTTGAAGATTGGATCCACCAACTGTTCGAATTTAGCCCGCGTGAGCTTCATCACGAGGTGCTTCGGTCCGGATTGGTCCGCCGTAATGAATGGCAGATTTACTTCACTCTCCATGGTGGACGAAAGCTCGATCTTGGCCTTCTCGCCGGCTTCCTTCAGGCGTTGGAGGGCCATCTTGTCTTTCGATAGATCGATGCCCTGGTCTTTCTTGAATTCTTCAACAATCCATTCGATCAGACGCTCGTCGATGTCGTCACCACCCAGGTGGGTATCGCCGTTCGTGGACTTAACTTCGACGACGCCTTCGCCGACTTCGAGGATCGAGATGTCAAAAGTGCCACCGCCAAAGTCGAAGACCGCGATGGTTTCGTCTTTCTTCTTATCCAGCCCGTAAGCCAAAGCCGCCGCGGTGGGTTCGTTCACAATGCGCATTACTTCCAGACCCGCAATCTTACCGGCGTCTTTGGTGGCTTGCCGTTGCGAGTCGTTAAAATAAGCGGGTACCGTGATCACCGCTTTCTCGACCTTCTGGCCGAGATAGTCTTCAGCGGACTGCTTCATCTTCTGCAGGATCATCGCTGAGATTTCGGGCGGGCTCCATTCTTTGCCGCCGGCTACGATGCGAACGTCGCCGCCCGCGCCGCTGCCCTGAACCTTGTAAGGTACCTGCTTGATTTCCTCGGTCACCTCGTTGAAGCGGCGGCCCATGAATCGTTTGATTGAATAAATTGTGTTCTCGGGGTTGGTCACCGCCTGCCGCTTGGCTACTTGACCGACCAGGCGACTGCCGTCCTTGGCAAACGCCACCACCGAGGGGGTTGTCCGGCCGCCTTCTGAATTCGTGATTACGATGGGCTCCCCACCCTCCATAACAGCCACGACTGAGTTGGTTGTTCCTAAGTCGATTCCGATGATTTTGCTCATTTTTCCCAGGTTACTCCGCTAATTTTGGTTTCCATCGGCGAAAGTTGCCGCCGACGGAGTTGAATGCCCGGTTAATATAATACCTGAGTCTCTTGCTGTCAACTTTAGAACGAAGGCCTGGCAGGGGCGGGCAAGCGTCGAGGACCAGCGATGTTGGAAAGTATTGAATCGAGAGCTGGGCGCAGGAGGCGACCCTATTTGCGGTCTTCAGTAAGCAGCCGCGAGACGAAAAAAATGTAGTGAATGCCCGAAATAAGGGTGAGCGCGAAAACTGAGGTGTAGATAGTGGGCAGGTAATAACCGGTGCCCACGCGGGTCTGGGCGGCGAGAATCACGGCCGCCACGGCCACGATCTGGACAACGGTGCTCACTTTGCCAAGGAACGAAGGCCGAAAGGACCGAAAGCCGCTGACCATATTGATTGCAACGGCGCCCACCAGAATAAAGATGTCACGGCTGAGCACGGTAATCGTCACCCAGAAAGGCACGGGCAGGTGCTTGGGGAGAGGCGTCGGAAAAACACCGCGCATTGAGAGGACGACAAAGGATGTAACCAGCATCATTTTGTCGGCGATGGGATCCAGGATCCGACCGAGCGGCGATTGCTGATGGAAACGTCGGGCCAGCAAGCCGTCGAGTCCGTCAGTGATTCCCGCAACGACAAAGGCCACCAGGGCCCAGACAAACTTCTGATAGAAGAGCAGAGACACGAACACAGGTGTCAGCGCCATCCGAAAGATGGTTAACAGATTTGGCAGGGTGACAATTCGCGAGGACATCAAAACATTTTCGATTGCCAATTTGCGATTGACTGTAGGAAAGCCGTGGATCAGCAATCGTACAGAAAATTGAAGATGCTAGGGCATCGAGCGCAGTTCCAGCGCCGAGACCTCGGGCGGGCAACCATAGCGTATTGGCAGCACCACTGTACCCAAACCGCGCGTCACGTAAATCTGCGTGTTTCCTCTTCGACCCAAACCGCGGAGCAAGCGCCGGCGGGGGCGACCGGAGCGGCCCTTTTCGGGACGCAAGGTTACCTGACCTCCGTGAGTGTGGCCGCTCAGCACGAGATCAACGCCGGCTCGAGCCGCGCGGCGCAGAATAATTGGATTGTGAGCCAACAAGAGTCTCATTTCGTCGTCACTTGAGCCGGCCAGAGCCAGCGACAGATCTTCCAAACCCACCATCGTGTCGTCGACGCCCGCCAGCCAGAATGACTGTCCGGACAGATCGAGGCGCAAGCCTTCGTTGATTAACATCCGCACGCCTTCAGCGCGAAAGAGATCGGCGATCAAGGCCGCGTCAGTCCAGTGGTCATGATTTCCCAGCACGGCAAAAACACCGAAGCGGGCCTGGAGACGTCCGATTAACTCGGCGCACGGTGCGGCATAGACGCGGTCGTGGGAAATGTAATCCCCGGTCAAGACGATTAGATCGGGCCGCAAATCGTTTGCAGCCTGGACCGCGCGCGCCAGATGCCTTGAATCGGTAAGCGGGCCGTAATGAAAGTCGGAAAGATGGACGAGGCGGAGGCCATCAAGCGCTTTAGGCAAACGGCGCAGGAATATTTGCTGCCGCTCAATCGCCAGCATGAACGGTTCAGTCAGCGCCACTCGCGCCATTTCGCCCAGCGCTGACTTGATGAGTGTAAGCGGTCGCGACTCTGGTTTGTGACGTCGCCGCGACGGCCGGCTTTGCTTCCAGCGAATAGGGGTTGCCATAAGCTTACGAGGGGGTTTCTAAAGCGGGCGCATTATATGAATCGCGTGCATTGAGCGCAATGCGCCAGCAGTTTTATGGTTAGCAGGCTATTAACGACGGCGCTTCCTTTAGACTTATTACGCGACGGTGATTTCGTTCGATAAATAGACGTCCTGAATCGCGTTCAGCAGTTCCACGCCCTCATTCATTGGTCTTTGGAAAGCCTTGCGTCCGGAAATCAAGCCCATGCCGCCGCCGCGTTTGTTAATGACCGCGGTGCGCACCGCTTCGGCCATGTCGCTGGCGCCCTTGGACTCGCCACCTGAATTGATCAGGCCAATCCGGCCCATATAACCGTTCGCCACCTGATAACGCACCATGTCGATTGGATTATCAGTGCTCAGCTTTTCGTAAACCAGTTTGCTGGTTTTGCCGTACGACTTGCCCAGTTCCTTCTCAACCGACGGATAGCCGCCATTACGTTCAGGAAGTTTCTGCTTGACGATGTCGGCCTGAATGGTGACGCCGAGGTGATTAGCCTGTCCGGTCAAATCGGCTGAGGCGTGCATGTCGCCTTCCGGGGTTTTGAATTTCGAATTACGCAGATAGCACCACAGGATACAAGCCATTCCCAGTTCGTGAGCTTGCGCGAAAGCTTCGGCAACTTCGGTGATCTGCCGGGTAGATTCATCTGATCCGAAATAGATGGTCGCGCCTACGGCCACGGCGCCAAGCTCGTGCGCCTCTTTTACAGTTCCAAACATGACCTGGTCAAATTTGTTCGGCAGCGTCAACAACTCGTTATGGTTGATTTTGACTATGAAGGGAATTTTGTGCGCGTACTTCCGCGCCACGCTTCCGAGCACGCCAAATGTCGAAGCCACGCCATTACATCCACCTTCGATGGCCAGCCTGACGATGTTCTCCGGATCAAAGTATTGCGGATTCGGAGCGAATGAGGCGCCGCCGGAATGCTCAATACCCTGATCGACCGGCAGGATCGAAACGTAACCCGTGCCCGCCAGCCGGCCGTGCTCAATCAGCGATTGCAATGATCGCAGCACCGCCGGCGAACGGTCTGATTGCGAGACGACTCGATCGATAAAATCAGGCCCCGGAAGATGGAGCTGTTCTTTGGGGATTGTTTTGGCCTTGTGGTCCAGAATTTCCCGGGCTTCGGCTCCCAGGAGCTCTTCGATGCGATCGATTGTCGCCGCGGAACGTTTCATCTCTGTGGCCATGTCTCTCCCCCCGAAAATTGTGATCGCGCCAGACCTTGACGCACGGAATTCATAAGTAAAAGTTAAATTAAAGCGAGGTTTGGATTATAGCACACGCTTCGGCGTGAGCCTGAAATGAGACTGTTCCAGATACTTGGTCGGCAATGCGCATGATGCTCGGATTCGCAGCCAAAGGATCTATGAAAGTTTACTGTTTGATGTTAGACTCCCGCCCACTGGACTCTGTGGAACCGGGCGTTCTCTCGATTCATCGGGCCTTCGGTTCGCTTACCAAAGCTTCGGCAACTTGGTCTTTCACCGGTTCTGAAATCAACCAGAGCTGTTGTCATGGAAAACTCGGGCATTCTCAAACACCTGGGCATCATTAAGAATGAACTCTTGATCTTCGCCACACTTGGCCAGGTCATGACACACGGCTCCGGCGCGTTTTTGGACAATTCAACTGTTGGTTTTCAAATCTTTGCGGGAGTCGTGCTGCATCTTTGTGGCGCCGGCATTCTAGTTCTCTTCGGTGGCTTCTATTTTTTCGCGTTGATGAGGCTGCCCAGCTCTGTTCAGGAATTGAAGTTTGAAAAATCCCTGGAAGAAGCCATTGAGGATCACGAGAAGGTCGAAAACAAGCCAGCGAAATCTAAAGAACCTAAAAGAGCAGCAGTTACGGAGCACGACCATTCTCCACCCAAAGGACCCAAAAAGGTTAAGACCCAACCATGAGTCTTACTTCTCCATTAGTGATTGCTTTAGTTAGTGGCAAAGGCGGCGTTGGCAAAACGATGCTATCCGTAGCTGTAGCCAAAGAACTAGCAATCTCAAATCGCACCTTGATCATAGATCTGGATTTCTTTAACCGCGGGCTTACTGGCTTGTTGGGACGCGGAGACCTCGCGTGCGAGATCGATAAGCCCGGATTTCTCATGGAGGGACAGACAGAAGCACCGACGAAATGGCGAATCATTAAGGTTGCGGAAAACCTGTTCCACATCCAATACCCTGACCTTCTTCCGGAAGAGATGCAAAGCTTCGAAACGCTCGACGTTGATTTACTTAAGCTGTCGCTCCAGGCATTCATTTGTGAAGCCGCCGAGAAGTGCCAGTGCGAATGTGTCGTTCTGGATTGCCATGGTGGCCCAGACAACTCGTCATTCGCGGCATGCCTGATCTCGGATTACAGCCTTCTGATTTCCGAACCCGATCGAATTACGTTTTATGGCACCCTGAATTTTCTTCGTCAATTGAAGCGCATCGGAGGCGAGCGGGACGTTAATCTCCATCTTGTTTTCAACAAAGTTGTCCCGGCGTTCTCTGGTTTGTTTCTTCGCTCGCTCTATAACCGGTTAATCAAAGAACACTTTGAAGGCCGGCCGCTGCTCGCCATTTTCCCCCTCGAAGTTTACTTGACCAAGGAATTCGAGAAGACACCGTTTTTGACTGCGGTTTATCCGGATTCCTGGTTGGCTAAGAAGAGCCGCGTTCTTCTCAAAGATCTGTTATCCCAAGAGCACAAGGACAACCTTTCGCCGCCGGCAAAATCGATGCCCGGCTGGATGCGAACCTACATAAAGCTGTCTTTGGGAAAACAGCTGCCAATTTTCAATATGAATGTGGTTATGTCGGTCATAGTTACTGCTGTGGCTTTCGTGGCCCTCCTGCAACTCAGTTTGGTTCGGTTCTTTCCCCGGGAGCCCCAACGGATCCGGGTTCAACTGACAAAAACAAAAATTCTGGAATGTTTATATGGGAGCAAGCTTTTGAGCGACCCCGAAAAGGTTAAGCAGATTCTGGCTAGTCAAACCCCTGATTCTGACATGCGCGAGTATATTCGTGACTTGCAGGCCCAACTCGACGCGTTGGAGAGGGAAGACCCGCGATCAAAACCAAAGACCAAAGAGGAACAAGAGGCTCAGGCTGAGAAGGAGCGCCTTTATTTTAAGCAGTGGGATGATCTTTTCACCCTTAGACGTTGTGTCCTCGAGTTCGATTACAGGGGCAGTTATCATAGTTGGTATTCCGAGCCTCTGCTTACCGAGCGAAGCGAGGTGTTGAAGAATCGCAGGCCGCTAATGATTCCACCAGAATACCGAAATATCTATGACCAAATCATGCAAGACCTGGAGAACACAAACCGAATTTTCAGGTTGTTGCGAACATTGTCATGGACAATCTCTTCCTCATATACATCTCTTGCTATCGCAGGAACTGGCTGGTTGGGTCTTGTATTATTGCTCAACTGGTCGAGTCAGTTGGATCGCCGCTTTACCTATTATTGCCGGACGCGCAGGATTGGTTCGGTATTAGGACCTTATATGGTGGCGATTGTTCTTTGGTTTTTTCCACTCCTGATAATTCCGGTGCTCGCCGACAAATTAATACATGAAAACGTGCCCTATTCTTACTGGGTATTACTGACCGCAGCCATTTTGCTGGTCGGCGTCCTTACGTCAGTGATTGTGGGGCAAACAATTCGCGTTTATCGAGACGTTAAGTACGAGGGACACTACCTGGAGGATTTGCTCCGCGCAATGTTTCTAGCGTACCTGGCCGGTGGACCGGTCGCAATATATTTTTTATTCACGCGCTGAACGTTCAAACCGGTCTTGCGAACTGCTTCTTGTAAGCAAAACTGAATCATATCAACGCAGCGACAGTTTTCGTTACTCAGCCCCCGCCGCCAGGACTTCTGCTTGTAGTTTTACTTTTAGCGACGAACGCCAGGCCTTTTCCATCTCGGCCACGGTGAGTTGAATCACTTCTTCACCGTCACTCTCTATTACCAACCGATCTGAACCTACTCTACCCAGCATTGTCATGGGGCAACCGGTTGCGCCGGCGATCTCTTCGATATCAGCCCGCGACGATTCCGTAAAACTAATGATGATCCGGGAAGGCGTCTCGCCAAACAACCGCGTGGCCATGTCATAGTCGCCGGCGATAGCGATGCCGGCGCCCAACGGTTCGCGATTGAGCGAAGAGAAGCAGCATTCTGCAAATGCTACGGCCAATCCGCCATCGGAACAATCGTGAGCAGACTGCAGAAGCCCACACTCGGCGGCCCTCAGGCAGGCCGTCTGCACGGCGCGCTCGAGTTCAAGATCCAATCTCGGCACTCGACCATTCTTTTCACCGTTGACGATGGCGGCATATTCACTCATTTCCAGATCATCACGCGTGGTCCCGAGCAGGGCTATGAGATCGCCCTGATTCTTAAAGCCCGGCTGAATCACCCGCTTCACATCCTCGATCAGCCCCACCATGCCGATCACCGGCGTCGGCAAAACACCGCGGCCTTCCGTCTCGTTGTAGAACGACACGTTGCCGGAAACAACCGGAGTATTAAAAGCACGGCAGGCTTCGGCAATGCCATCAATGACTTCAGAAAACGCCCACATCACTTCAGGGCGTTCCGGTGAAGCAAAGTTCAGACAGTTCGTGATCGCAATCGGTTGAGCGCCCACGCAGACGACGTTACGCGCGGCTTCGGCCACGATTAGCTTCGCGCCTTCACGCGGGCTGGCAGCACAGTAGCGGCCATTGCCATCAAGCGAGATGGCCAGCGCGCGGCGCGTCTCTTTGATCCTCACAACAGCCGCGTCCGCACCTGGCAGGACGGCCGTGTTCGTGCGCACCATGTGATCGTACTGGCGATAAACCCATTCTTTGGAAGCGAGATTGGGCGATGAAAGTAGGGTTAAGAGCGCGGTGTTGTTGACCAGTTTCGAGTTTCGAGTTTCGAGTTTCGAGTTTGTGATTCCTTGCGCAGAGACCGAAACGCGCGGCACTTCAGACTTACGGTCATCATTATCAGATTTCGAAGTTCGAATTTCTTCCTGGTTATCCGAACTCGAAACTCGAAACTCGAAACTTGAAACTTGAGCGCGCATTTCGCGCTCATAAACCGGCGCTTCATCGGTCAGAGCTTTAACCGGAACGTCACAGACAATGTTGCCCTGGTGCGCGACGCGCATGCGGCCATCGCCAAGAACCTGGCCGATCACGACCGCGTCCAGGTCCCACTTCCGAAAGATGTCACCAACTTCGCGCTCGCGCCCTTTGTGCGCGACGATCAGCATCCGCTCCTGCGATTCCGAAAGCAGCATCTCGTAGGCAGTCATGCCGGTTTCGCGCTGCGGAACTAAAGACAGGTCGATCTCGATCCCTGTATCCGCGCGCGCGGCCATTTCGCAGGTCGAGCAGGTAAGGCCCGCGGCGCCCATGTCCTGAATACCGGCGACTGCACCGCTACGCATCGCTTCCAGACACGCTTCCAGCAAAAGCTTTTCCAGAAAAGGATCGCCGACCTGGACCGTCGGTCGTTTCTCGAATGCTTCGTCGTCAAATTCTGCGGAAGCCATGGTCGCGCCGTGAATGCCGTCGCGGCCCGTCTTAGCACCGACATATAAGACCGGATTACCGACACCGGTAGCTTTACCAAAAAAGATTTGGTCCTTACGGACGAGGCCAAGCGCAAACGCATTGACCAGCGGATTCAGCGCATAAGCGTCATCGAACGAGACTTCGCCGCCGACCGTGGGCACTCCGAACGCGTTGCCGTAATGCGCAATGCCGGCGACCACACCAGCCAGCAGCGACCGATTTCGCCGTCCGTTTTTGGGATCGTCCAGCGAACCAAAGCGCAGACTGTTCAGCGCGGCAATCGGCCGCGCGCCCATCGTGAAGATGTCGCGCAGAATCCCGCCGACGCCGGTGGCGGCGCCCTGGAATGGCTCAATAAAGCTGGGGTGATTGTGGGATTCGATCTTGAACGCCGCGCACCAGCCATCGCCGAGATCGACTACGCCGGCATTTTCACCAGGCGGAACGATCACTCTCTCGCCGGTAATGGGTAGACGCTTTAGATGAACGCGAGAGCTCTTGTACGAACAATGCTCGGACCACATGACTGAGAAGACACCCAGCTCGACCAGGTTCGGATCGCGTCCGAGCAAATCCGTGATACGAGTAAATTCTTCGGGAGTGAGATTGTGTGCGGCGATTACTTCAGGAGTGATTTGTTCCATCGAGGCTGCTACTGCTTACTGCCAACTTGCTTATCGATAATACTGCGCAATTCATCCGGCTTAATCCGGCCAAAGTGCTTGAAGATCACCTTGCCGTCCCGGTCATAAAGAAAAGTCGCCGGCATGTCTCCCTGCCAGGTTGGATCGACAGCATGAATAGCCGGCTCCGGATCATTCACATTCAACAACACGACCGCCATCGTGGCCTTCATCTCTTTTAGAAAAGGCTCGACCTTGGTTTTTACGTCGGTCACGTCATCGAGGGAAATCGCCACAAAGTTCAGGCCCTTCGCGCGATAGTCTGAATCGATCTTAACCAGATCGGGAAACTCTTCGCGGCACGAATCGCACCAGGTTGCCCAGAAATTTATCAGCAACGGGCGCGTGTCCTTCGGATCGCGTTGTAAAAGTTTCTTGAGCCCTTCGAGATCGATCTCGCGGATCTCAGTTGCGCTGACGCCGTCCCGCACCAGCGGACCCGGGGTCCGAGCCTTTGAGGCAGCGCCGGCCGTGGGTGAATGAGACGGCGCCGCCACGCCGGCAAAGGTCAAAGCGGCAGCGAGGCCGACCAGTAATATTAGAAAACGAAAACGCATTCTTTTGTAGCGCAAGCTGTTAGCTTGTGTCTTGCTTCCCGCGTTCGAATAATGGCGCAAGTTATCAACCTGCGCCACCTTGCTTACGAAGTTCGCTTAATCGTGCATCCGAATGCCGCGCCGCCGGTCTTGGTCACTTGCTTGCCGGCCAGCATTTCGTCGAGCGCGTCACGCACGTCGTTCGCCGTCACGCCTTCGACCTTTTGTGAGTTATCAATGCGACCGTGATAGACGAGCTTGTTGTTCCCGTCGATCACATAAACCTCGGGGGTCCTGGTGGCTCCGAAACGATCAGCGATCTTGCTGCCTTCGTCCTTCAGAATCGCAAAGGTCAGATGCTTCTCGGCCGCGTGCGACTTAACTTCGGATGCCGGCTCGGTAACGTTCGAGTTGATCCCGATCACCGCAATGCCTTTGGCCTGGTAATCCTGGGCCAGCTTTTCCATGCGATCGTTATAAGCGTTTGAGACCGGGCAGCGCGTGGCCATAAAGATCATGACCGCGCCGTTCTTGCCCTTAAGGGCGCTAAGCGAGTGCTCCTTGCCGTCGGCGTCGGGCAGTTTGAAGTCATCAATAGTTGAACCGATGGCGGGAGGCGCCGGTAAATCACTGCTGTGTCCGCTGCCGGCGATGGCCGCGAAAGCGACAATTAACATCGAGGCCAGAAATAGTGTCAGCGCGTACTGCTTCTTCATGCTGGGAAAACTCCTTTCAGGATGGCGGCTTTTGAAGGCCAAGGTTAACAGCGAAAAGTTAGACGTGGCAAGCCGGGAATTGGTTCGATAAGAAGTTTGACGATCAATCCGAGCCCACGAAACCCGTCATGTAAAGCGGTGGTTACAGAACCGGGAGCGGTAGCGACCGGGTCCAGGCATTCAACTAAGTGGGTCCAGCAAAAGCTCTTTCCGCCTACTACAGCAAAGGACTTTGGTTTGGGATCATCGCGTGAGTCGAGTCTTTAACCCGCTCGCTACTGCTCGCGGTTCTGTAACAGAGCAACCCAACTTCACATTTGGCCCAGGCCTAAGCACTATTCATGACTCTGTTCTCGGGGTAATCCTGCTTTGCCGCAAAAGGCAATTTTGAGTCGGCTTGAAGCTAACAAAGCGCTTGGTACAGAACCGCTCGCGGTAGCGAGCGGGATCAAGACTCAAGCTGGAATCTGAATTTGTTCCGTATTTGACCTACGAACATAGCGCCACCTCCGTTAGGGTTGATTGAGTTTTTATCCCGCTCGCTACCGCGAGCGGTTCTGTAATCGCTTAGCCGACTTTTGGGGCAAAGCTCGGTAATCCTGCTATTATTGTCGGTCGCGTACTTGAACCCAAATATGAATCTTTACGACGAATTTCAGTGGCGGGAGATGATCCATGAAGCCACGCCGGATCTGAGGCAAATCCTGGCTGAAGAAAAGCTGACGGCCTACATTGGCTTCGATCCTTCGGCGCGCAGCCTGCATGTCGGCTCGCTTTTGCCGGTGATGTGTCTGGCTCGCCTGCAAAAATTTGGGCACACGCCCATCGCCATCGCCGGCGGCGGCACCGGTTTGATCGGCGATCCCAGCGGGAAGACAAAGGAACGCCAACTTTTGAGTGCCGAACAGGTCGAAGAAAACGTCATTGGAATCAAAGAGCAGTTGAGCCGCTTTCTTGATTTCAACACCAGCGCGAATTCGGCGCGCATCGTCAACAATGCCGACTGGCTCGCCCCAATCACGATGATGGAATTCCTGCGGGACGTGGGCAAGTACTTCACCGTAAACAATCTGCTGGCCAAAGAAGCCATCAAGCGACGTTTGGAAACAGAAGAGGGCATTTCGTTTACTGAGTTTAGCTATCCTTTGTTACAAGCCTACGACTACCTGGTGCTGTATGACCGTTACGGCTGTAATCTGCAAATGGGCGGGAGCGATCAGTGGGGAAACATCGTAGCGGGAATCGATTTCATTCGCCGGCTGCGCAGTGCGAGGGCCCACGGTCTGGTTTTTCCTTTGGTGACCACCTCAGCCGGTGTGAAATTCGGAAAAACCGAAGCCGGAGCGGTGTGGCTTGATGCCGAACTGACCTCGCCTTATCGCTTCTACCAGTTCTGGCTGAACACTGACGACCGCGACGTAACTACTTATCTGAAGTTTTTTACCTGGCTGTCGCGTGACGAGATTGCCGGTTTGGAAGAATCGGTGCGGACTGAGCCAGAGAAACGCAAAGCGCACAGGGAATTGGCCCGTCACGTGACGGCGATGGTTCATGGAGACGACGCGTTGTCGAAGGCGCTGCGCGCTTCTGAAGTTTTGTTCGGCAAAGAGATCGAAGGCCTGAGCGTGCAAGAGATTCTGGACATCTTTGCGGATGTACCTTCAACTGAGCTGGACAAAACAGAGTTGGACGGCGATGGCTTCACACTCGGCGATGCGTTGGTTGTTGCCGGCCTTGCGCCCTCTAAAGGTGAAGCGAAGCGTTTGGTGCAATCGGGTGGAGTGTCTGTGAATAATCGCCGGGTTGATGACGTGCGCGCGAAAATCGCTGTCGCAGATTTTGTTGAGGGACAGCTCCTGGTCTTACGAAAAGGAGCGAGGCACTATCACTTAATTAAGGCGGTGTAAGGTGTCAGAAGCCCGCGCGTAAGCGAGGGCAACTGTCGCGAAACTTGCCCTCCCTTAGGGTCGGGCTCCTGACACTCACTCAGAACATTCCATTCTTGTTTGGCGAGTCCCTGGGTTTCTCCTGACCCACATCCCACAGCTCAGCGATCCGATCACCTTCAAAACGAAACAAGTGGACTACCGCGATCTCAGGCTGGCCGGCGCCGTGTGAGACTCGAGAGTGAACTGCGACCAGGTCGCCTTCCTCCAACGTGTGTTGCACCTCCAGCGTCGTGTCAGGAAATTTTTCATGCGCTTCGGCCATGCCGGCTTTGAGCGACTCAGCATCACCGGCGAAGTAAGGGTTGTGATGGCGAAAGTTAGGGCTGACGTAATTCTCATAAGCCTGACTCACGTTTCCCGACGCTGCAAGCTTCAAAAACGATATTGCCGCTTCCGTCCGAGCAGCTTCCTTTTTAGTGGCCTCTTGCATAATTCTCCTCGCCTCCCTTGCGATCGGCTATAGCCCCGCGTCGGGACTGAGTCTCTGTCGCAAATATGTCGGCAACTCGCTCACCTTCACGCGTTCCTGCTCCCAGGTATCGCGATCGCGCACCGTAACGGCTTCATCTTCCAGCGATTGATGGTCCACGGTCACGCAAAACGGCGTCCCAACCTCGTCCTGCCGCGCATATAACTTTCCAATCCCACCGGTGTCGTCATAAACCGCACGCACAACCGGCTGTAAGGAACGCTTAATCGCTTTCGCCATCCCGACGATCTCGGGTTTGTTCTTAGCGAGCGGAAGTACAGCGACCTTTATCGGCGCCATTGAATGATGAAGCTTGAGGATTACGCGGGTCTCGCCTTTTTCATTCGTCTTTTCTGAATACGCATCCATCAGGAGCGCCAGCACCGTGCGGTTTACGCCCGCCGCCGGTTCGATCACATAAGGATAGAAGCGCTGCTTTGTCTGCTCGTCAAAGTAAGAAAGGTCCTCGGTCGAGTCAGGATTCAGGCGCTTGCCTTCCGCGTCTTCCGGTTTTTTCGAATGCGTCCGCAAATCAAAGTCAGTGCGATTGGCAATCCCCATCAACTCGTCCCAATGCCGCTCTTCCTCTTCACGTTCGGGGAAAAAGCGATATTGGATATCGACGGTGCGCTTGGCGTAATGCGCCAACTCTTCCTTTGGTTGTTCATAGAGCCGCAGATTGTCGCCGGAAATTCCGATGTCTATGAACCATTGATGGCAGGCATCGATCCATTGTTGGTGCGCCGGTTCATCCTCGCCGGGGCGCACGAAGTATTCCATCTCCATCTGTTCGAACTCGCGGGTGCGAAAGATGAAGTTGCCCGGCGTCACTTCGTTGCGAAACGACTTGCCGATTTGAGCGACACCGAAAGGCAGTTTGCGACGGCTGGTGTTGAGCACGTTGAGAAAGTTTATGAAGATGCCTTGCGCGGTTTCCGGGCGCAGATAGACAAGCGCGTCCGGGTCATCTTCCGCAGTCGCGCCGACGTGCGTGCGAAACATAAGGTTGAAAGGGCGGGGCTCGGTAATATTTTTCGAGCCGCAGTTGGGACACTTGCCGTCGTCGAGTTTGTCGGCGCGCAGGCGGGTCTTGCATTCACGGCAATCAACCAGCGGGTCCGTGAAGGTCTCTTCGTGGCCGGAATATTTCCAAACCAGACGATTTAGAATGATTGATGAATCGAGGCCCTCGATGTCATCGCGTTCGTAAACCATCCAGCGCCACCAGGCCTGCTTCACATTGTTATAGAGCTCGATCCCCATCGGCCCGTAGTCCCAGGCGCTGCCGAGCCCGCCGTAGATCTCAGACGATGGATAGACAAAGCCCCGCCGTTTGGCGAGCGAGACAATGGTTTCGATATTCGGAGCGGACACCTGGTCGTGAATAGTAAATCGTGAATCGTAATAGAAAAAGCGCGGGCCACGAGTTTAGCAGTCAAGACTTGGAGATCAAAACAGGTCAGAACCGCCTGCGGTAGCGGGTGGTTGATCTTTATTATCGATTGCCAAAGGTTACGACGGATCAACCGTCCGCTACCGCAGACGGTTCTGACTACCTCAGGCGGTGATGACAATGCTTGGCGACAAACAAAAGCGCGACCGACTCAAAATTGAATCGGCCGCGCTCGGACCCACCTTTTGCTCGTTGCTTTCGCTGCTTGTTCCCTACAGGCTTGCGGGCTGCTGATAAATCCTGCGAGGCTCCCCCTAGCCTCACTCAGGACGTCTATCAGCAGCCCTGCCTTTTTGCTCGTCGACTAGTTATTGGCAACTCCGTTCCCCCGAAAGAGCCGCCACGCTCAGTTTTGGGAAGCGCCTCCCCCGAAACGCCCCGCAACCTTTCGTCTTCGAGCTTGACCCAACTAACACTCTCTACGTTTAGTCCACTTTTTGTCGAACGAAGGTTTAGCAACGATTGTGCCAATGCGGGCCCGTGCCCGACCCGTTGGATTGATGCTTTTCATTCTTTAGGAAAATCGGTGCACACGAACCGAAGACAACTTGCGGTGCGTCATAATACCGCAACCGGAATGGAAATATTTTGTAGTTGTTCAATACAGAACGACGGTTCAAATGCACTAAAAGCGCTCGCGGTAATCATGGTTGTCGATAGGGCGTATGACACGAGCGCGAACCAGGTGTCAGAAGCCCGTGCGTCAGCAAGGGCTACCTCGCGGATTGAACTTGTGGTCAAAAGTTCTGGGGATTAAAGGGGCGTCGGTAAAACTCCTGGTACAGCCAGCCGAGCACGCGAATCTCGGCAGTGCAGAGTGCCTCCAACCAACAATTGAACAGAAAGTCCACCCGCGAAGTAGCGGCTGGAATCTTGGCGGATTCCTTCACCACTGAGGCGTTCATGTCGAGTTGGTAGGCCGCAGCCACATCTTCGGTGACCTTTGACGCGCTATTGAGAGCGTTTAGCAATTGCGCAATCCATGCGTGTAGTTCTGGTTCGGTGGGGTTGTGGGCCAGCGATTGGATGATGCCGATGGCCAGGCGATCCTCAGCTCGGTTGAAATTGAACACGTCTTCGCCCGCTTGGCGGCTTTGTTCCTGCTTCCATTGAAACAGCTCTTCAACCTTCGGGTTCTTGATGACGGCGACTCGCTGGTCATAGTCGAGGAACCACTGGATTACGTCCGGTATCGAATCGTAATCCACAGCGCCGTACTCGTCGCGGAGCAGCACCGGTCCGTTTGAGGCCTCGGTCTCAACAACTGAATCTGATTTTGCTGAGTTGTAGTTCACTTGGTGACCGGTTCGTTGATCGATGATGGAGTCAGTACCGGGAGCGATAGCGACCGGGTTACCGTCCTGGCGTTCTCGACCGTCGCGTGGGTTGAGACCCGGTCCGCTCCCGGTACTGACCTCGTAACTTTAACCAGATCTTATCATTCTCGGCTGATACCGAATCAAATGCCTGTACTAATTTCGAGAGAGAAGGCCGCGCGTACCTCGCCAACGCGCTCGCCGCGCCGGTTCGTAATCAGTGTCGGCGCGTATGCCGACAGCGCGCTCAAGTCGCTATCTGAAAGCACGTGTAACTGTCTGAGGGCCTCGATGACTGCCGGTGGTCGGGCCCTCTGATCGTCTCCGTCTTCAATCTTGACGGCCAAACCGAGGCCTTTCGGCCATTGCTCACTCGGCAAAACTCCTACTGTGTAGACGCCTTCAGCGCCAATTTTCGAAATCAAACGACCCCGTCCGGCCCTGATTAGTTCAGTATCCAGCCGGTCCTTTGAGCCGCCAACCATTTCGGGATAAGCAATCATGGCCTGGACGATTCGCTCGCAGGCGCTTCTCGTCGCCGCATCGAAGGTCTCGGACGGCGCAACCAGGCGCGCGTACATCAAGGCCATGGACTGGACCGAGATTCCGAAAACCGGAACGCCACAGCCGTCGATGCCGATAGCGATTTCGCTCAACGGCACGTCTGAGAACTGCGAGACGGTTTTCGCGATGGCCTCTTGCACCGGATTGCCCACTTCATCATAGGATTCCGTCGGCGCGCCGACATGACGCGCCAAAGCCAACATCCCTGCGTGCTTGCCGGAACAATTATTTTGCAGCAGGCTGGGACGCTGTCCGGTTCGCGCCAGCTCGCGCGCGGCATCAGCGCTGAAAGGAACATGCACACCGCACTTCAGCGCACCTTCTTCCAAGCCGGCTTTTCGCAGCATCGATTGAACAGTCTCAACGTGAACCGGCTCGCCGCTGTGCGAGCCACAGGCGATAGCGATTTCCGGTTCGCTGAAGCCGAAACGGTCAGGAGCTCCTGAAACCACCAGCGGAATGGCCTGAAAGGGTTTTCCGGACGAGCGTACGAAGGTAACTGTCTCTGGAGAGCCGAGCGAGGCGACAATCTTTCCGGCCCCGTCTACTGCGATTAAGTGGCCGCGATGGCGCGATTCGACAATTGGGCCGCGCCAGACTTCGACCAGCGGAGCCGAGATTCCGTTTGCAGAATCAGATTGATTGGACATTGGCCAGCAATCTTAACTGCTTGGCCCGCAAAACTGAAAAGCGGGAGCAGGTTTCCCCGCTCCCGCCAGATCGCAATGATGTTTGACTTGCTTACAACGGCTGTTGAAACACCGGCACACTCGCGGGCGGCGGGTTTACCAGCCGTGGCCGACCCAATGCGGGCCTGGCGCGCTTGCCACCGAACTCGAGCACGGTTAGCTTCACGGGGCGTCTGCCAAATTGCATGGCTTCGCGTGACGTCGGCGTCCAGATGTCGATGCGACGTCCCTTAACTGCGCCGCCGGTGTCGGCTACGAGATACTCACCGCTCCACGAGCCTGCCTCGACCAGCACTCGACTGCCAAGAGGCAGAACTGACGGGTCGGCGGCAATCAAACCGCGGGTGACGGACCTGCCGCTGGCGGTGCGCCCACGCAGGCTATAAGCCGTGGCCACATAGGTCTGGGCGGCCACGACAAAGTCCGTGCTGGCTCCTGCATTTGAGCCGGACGCTGTCGAAGCGCTCCCATCATCCTTCAAAGCGACCGAGCCGGTCTCCGTCGATACGTCTGCGGTATTGGTAGCCTTCGTGTCGGGAATCTGACCAGCAACCTCCAGAACAGACGGAAGCGTCGTCTGGGCCAGCTTTGGCTCCTGACTGTGGATAAAGGTTTTTGAGTAGGAAATTACTGAGAAAACGAGAAGCACAGATAAAGCACTTCCCACAAAGGTGGATCTATTCATCAAATCGGGTTCTCCTGTCCGAGTTTTAAGCCAACTTCTCAACCGCATGCGCGCGAGCCAACCGTTTGACTCGACCTTCGACTCTAGGAGACTGAAGGTAGTAAAGCCGAAGTAGGGGGGCTTACATCCTAAAAACGCACGCTTTGAAAAGACCAAAAGAAAAGCGAACCGTATAGGTTCGCCCTTAATAGACTCGAAAAGGCTAGCACAGGGTTTCAAAGGGTGTCTAGCTGAGGTCCCGTTTGCTAATGTAGTGATTTCGTTGCAAAGGGTGCTCTCTAGTGTTGAACTTGGCACGGTTTCCTGGGAAACGCCAAAAACCTGTGAGTTTTAGGCTTTTTCGAGGCCTGCGTACTTTTCCACGAGCTTCTTTTGACCGTACCCGGGGAAGCTTACGGTGAGCTTGAGCTGGTCTCCGGTACCCTCACGGCGCAGCACCAGACCCCGTCCGTACTTGGCATGGCGAACGTAGGAGCCGGGAAGGAAATCCTGGACGCTGGGAGGGCGGACATCTTTGCCGGCCTCGTGGGCTGACCTCGAATTACCCGATTGATATGAAGGGCTGGCCCCAACCCGCCCTCCCTTTCCTGGCTGAGCGTTGCTCCGGGTACCCAGTTGAGTGGCCCGCTTGCGAAAGAATTCCTCAATGGATTCAACGCTATCGTAGGTCTTGCCCGGGTATTTCTTGCCGGGACGTTTGGCGCTTAACCTGCCGGAGTCTCCGGACTCAGCAGGCACCTCGTACCTTTCGTCAGGCGCCGCGTCAGCCGATTCGTCAAATTCATATTCAAGCGAACCCACCGCGCGCTCCAGGGCCTTAGATCCTCGTGCGAAGGACAACCAGGACCTGCCCCGCGAAAGATCCTCGATCAGCTCCAGTGGCATTTCGTTCAGAAACTGGGAAGGCTCAGAAGCCAGTTCTTCACCATAGACCCGCCGTTTAACTGCATGGGTTACGTAAAGGTACTTCTCGGCGCGAGTCATAGCCACGTAAGCCAACCGGCGCTCTTCCTCGATGTCGGAAGCGTCGCTGAGCGATCGCGAATGCGGAAACAAACCGTCTTCCAGGCCCACAATGAACACCAGCGGAAACTCCAGCCCCTTGGCCGAGTGCGCTGTCATCAAGGTTACCGGCACATCGCTCTTGTATTGGTCGGTGTCAGCGACCAGCGCTGAATGGTCGATGAAATCGCGCAGGCCCTCGTCGCCCTGCGCGTCATAGTCGACCGCCGCGTTTACCAATTCCTGTAAGTTCTCCAGACGGGCTTCGGCTTCGTCGTTGTTTTCTGCTTTGAGAGCGTTTTCGTAACCACTGTCGAAGATCGCGGCCTTGACGAGATCAGAGACCGGTGAATCTGACTCCAGCGCGGCAGCAACTTTTGCCGTCAGCCCGCTGATGATTTTCTGAAAATTGCCGAGCGACGCCACGGCACGGGCCGACAGGCGCTCTTCATTCTCAGTCAGGCTGGCGATTGCCTCCCAGTAAGAAGTTCCCATCTCGCGCGCGCGGAGTTCAATCTCGTCGAGCGTCATCTTGCCAATGCCGCGAGTGGGCGTGTTGATGACTCGCTGCAGCGCGATTGAATCGTGTGGATTCATTGCCAACTTCAAATAAGCGATGATGTCGCGGACCTCCATGCGCTCGTAGAAGGAAAAACCGCCGACGATGTTGTAGGAAAGAGAGGCGCGGCGCATCGCTTCCTCGAACACGCGCGATTGCGAGTTGGTGCGATAAAGCACTGCCGCCCGGATATTCGATTCGCGACTCCGGTGTTCTTCGATCTTACGGGCCACGAAACGCGCTTCCGATTCAGCATCCATGGCCTGGTAGTAGCGAATCTGTTCGCCGCGAGGATTCTGAGTCCATAAGGCCTTTTCTTTTCGTTCGATGTTGTGCTTAATCAGGCCACCGGCGAGATCCAGAATGTTCTGAGTCGAACGATAATTCTCTTCGAGGCGAATTACTTTGGCCGAGGGAAAGTGCTCTTCAAACTTAAGAATGTTGGTAATGTCGGCGCCGCGCCAACGATAGATTGACTGGTCGGGATCGCCCACGACGCAGATGTTCTGTTGCTTTTCGGTCAGCAAGCGGATCAGAGAGAACTGGAGTAAATTCGTGTCCTGATATTCGTCGACCAGCAGGTATCGAAAGCGTTCGTTGTATCGGTCGCGCACTTCCGCCACGTCTCGGAGCAAACGCACCGTTTTGATTAGCAAATCGTCAAAGTCCAGGGCGTTGTTGCGGTGCAGCCGCTCTTCATATTGCTGAAAAACGCGGGCAATCGAGGCGCGCCGCTCGTCAATAAATTGCGCGCGCGTCGAGAAAGCTTCCGCATCTTCGCCGCGATTCTTGGCTGCGCTGATGGCTCCCTGGACAGAACGCGGGGTCAGTTGTTTCTCGTCTAATCCCAAATCGCGAATGCAGTTACGAGTGAGCCGGACGGCGTCGTCCTGATCGTAAATCGTGAACGAGCGCGAATACCCCGCCTGCAACGCTTCGATGTCGCGCCGCAGAATCCGCACACACAGACTGTGAAAAGTAGAAATCAGCGGCGCGCTGCCCAGTTCCAGTCCTTCCAGAAGTTTGCTGACACGATTGCGCATCTCTTCCGCCGCCTTGTTGGTAAAGGTCACGGCGATAATGTTTCGCGGCCAGACAGCGCGTTCAGCAATGAGATAAGCAATGCGGTGAGCGATCACGCGGGTTTTGCCCGAACCAGCGCCGGCCAGAATCAACAGCGGCCCGTCGCCTGATTTGACGGCTTCGCGTTGCTGCTCGTTGAGTTGTGAAAGGAAGTCCAAAGCTATCCCTTACGTTTGAAGAATTGTACGGCGCGCTCGTGCTTCTGGGCCGCGGCGCGAGTTGCAAAGGTGCCAAGGTTGCGGCGCTTTCCGGTTTTGGGATCTTTCTTGCGAGAGTAAAGCCGGTATTTGCCGGATTTCAGTTTTCTGATCATTTTGTCGACCTTGTAGATTATCACGCTCAGATCAATCTTGCGGAGAGGTGGTGGCTTGACTTTAGATTCCTCTGCGCCAGAGACCACGCGGAGAAAAACAGAACTGAGAACATTACTCCTCCGATGCTGTTCGCAATGCTCCAAATAACTTCACCAGATCAGGTAGTTGGTAGTTCGCGTTTAGCCCACTCGGGTTTGGCAAGACCCAGACGCGCGCGTTCGCGATCTTTTCATCCTGCTCACCAATCAGAGCCTTTGGTTGCGCAAACGCCTGACGATAGGCGCCGACGCCAAGTATGGCGACAATTCGCGGTCGATAGCGTCGCACTTTGGCTCTTAAGGCCCGCCCTCCCTTAATAAAGTCATCTTTGGTTAGTTCAGAGGCCGAGGCAGTGGCGCGCGCCACTACGTTTGTAACTCCGAGACCGCGCTGAATGAGTTCGCGCTGTTCAAATGGCGACAACAATCGATCCGTAAAGCCGGAACGATGAAGCGCCGGCCAGAAGCGATTGCCCGGCCGGGCGAAATGGTGACCTACGGCGGCCGTGTACAAGCCGGGGTTGATCCCGCAGAAAAGAACCAGCAAATCCATACCGATTACATCGGGCACGGTCTTGTTCGCGGCATCGATCAGTTGCTGCTTTGTTGGTCTAAACGGCTGGCGGCTGTCGATTTTGCGGAGCTTGCTGACCATCATGATCGCTCTTAGACTAAGAGGACTAAGGGATTAAATGCAAAAGAGAAACCTAGTGATGAGGTCAGTACCGGGAGCGGTAGCGACCGGGTAGCAACACTCTCCGAACGCCAGGTCGCGATAACGAGACCCGGTCGCTACCGCTCCCGGTACTGACCTCATGACCTGGCATTCTTGAATGAGATGACAACCAAGAAACGATCCAAGGCGACGCGGTCAACCGCAAAGGATTCAACCAAACCTCCGAGGCATAACGCGCCCGCGGCGATCTGTCCGTCCGCGCGCGCCGCGCGCATGCCGAAACTCGTTCACCCAATGTTGGCGACGCTTGTAGATGAACCTTTCTCGGATCCCGAATGGATCTTTGAGACCAAGTGGGACGGCTTTCGCTCAATCTGTTTTGTTGAGAACGGCCAGGCGCGTTTTGTTTCGCGCAATCAGATCGAAATGACGAGGCAATATCCGGAGCTTGCGGGCGTCGGCAAACAGATAAAAGCGAAGGAAGCCATTCTCGATGGCGAGATTGTCGCTCTCGACCAGGACGGCATGCCGCGATTTCAACTATTGCAGCCCCGGGTTGGCCGCAAGAGTGGTCTCGAAGCACTCCGCGGCAAGGGACAGATTGTTTACTTCGTTTTCGATCTGCTTTACGCCGATGGTTATGAGCTGATGCCGTGTACCGCGGTCGAACGCAAAGCCGCGCTGAAAAAACTTCTGCGGCCGGCAAGCTTCCTCAAACTCTCTGACCACATTGAGGGCGATGGCGAAGCCTTCTTTAAGGAAATCGAAAAGTTTCACCTTGAGGGCATGATCGCGAAACGCGCCAACAGCACGTACGTGCAAAAGCGCAGTTCAGATTGGCTGAAGGTTAAAACCATTCAGCGTTCCGAAGTAGTCATCGGAGGCTACACCGAACCCCGCGGCTCGCGCTCACATTTTGGTGCACTGGTGGTTGGTCTCTATGCAGACAAGCGACTGCACTATGTCGCTCACGTGGGCGGGGGCTTCAATCAACGAACGCTCGCACAGATCTATAAACTGATGCAACCGTTGAAAGCGAAACAGAGCCCGTTCATCGACGCGCCGAAGACCAACGAGGCCGTGCAATGGTTAAAGCCCCGGCTGGTGGGCGAAGTTAAGTTCTCAGAGTGGACAGCGGACAATCGTTTGCGGCATCCGGTCTTCGTCGGATTGCGCGAGGACAAGAAGCCCGAAGACTGCCGGTTCGAATTCAAGCGCGATACTGAGAAGGTGGTCGGCCGGAAGCGCTCTCCGCGTCCCGCCCGTGTCAGAAGCCCGCGCGTCAGCAAGGGCTAGTAAGGTAGGTAGCCCTCCCTGACGGTCGGGCTTCTGACACCTGTCGTCAGCAACTCGCCTAATCCCCCGGACACATGCGAACAGAGAAATGCCTTAAGAACCTTAAGGATATTGCTGATGTTGTGGTTTTTGGGCCTAAGAGCTGGGCCGCAAAAGTCCGCGGAAGATGCCCTGGATTTCGACCCGGGAACCATGGATCCGAAGGGGTTCCAATTGGGCATTGGAAGGTCGCAACTCGACCTCGTCGCCAAAACGAAACACGCGTTTCAGCGTCGCGCGCGCCTGATCGATCAACGCCACCACGATCTCGCCGTCACGAGCATCGGTGCGGTTTTCAATCAAGGCGATATCGCCATCGCAAATATGTTCGTCGATCATCGAGTCGCCCTTCACGCGCAGGGCATAGACCCGCTCTGGCCGCACGCGTCCGAGCAGGAAGCGCGGCACACAGATCATCTCCGTATCCTGGATCGCATCGATCGGAACGCCGGCGGCAATCCGGCCCAGCAACGCCACCTCGCAAACAGCATCGGCCGGCGCTTCTTCAACTCGGATTGCCAGCGTGAAACTGCCGGGTTCATGTTGACGTTTGATCAGTCCACGTTTTTCCAGCGCTGAGATGTGTTTCGCGATTGTCGCTTTCGAGCTAACGCCAAAGTTACGCGCGATCTGTGCGTAAGAAGGTTCGTGTCCGTGCTTAGCGAGGAAGCGCGTGATGTAATCGAGGACTTCTTTCTGGCGTTGAGTGCGTGGCAGCATGTGAATCCAATCTTGAGGACGACTCGAATTCTAATCGCGCATCTGGGAATCGTCAAGCATTTCACCTCATGAAACTCTTCTTAAGAGTAATTGAGGATCTATTTCTGCTGAATTAGACCCACGCGCGTCCTGCGTCGCCTGCCGCGTTGGTATGAAAGAGCAGGCCGGGACGGTTTGGCCGGCGCGTCAAAATTTATTTGACTAGTCAGGGTCTGATCGGATAAATGTTTCCGCCTTACAGAGAGTTTCATCGCAAGGTTGTAACCGGTGCGGCCGTTGGAGCGTCTTAACAGTTCTTAGCCGCGTTCGCTTCCGAAACAATTTGGCTGCTTTCGTTTCGGTTTCATTACCACAACTAGATTGAAAGGATTCCCCATGAAAGACACGTGTCGTTCCACCAGGGACTTCAGCAGACTTATTGCCGCAATCTGCGCGCTGTTGTTGTTGACGGTAAGTCTGGGAGCGTTGGCTGCCCGTGCTGAAGGTCCCATCCCTTCACAGACACCGGCGGCTTCGCAAAGTCCGGCACCGACGCGGAGCGCAACCGCAACTCCAATACCTAGTCCCACTCCGACTCCGATTAACTGGTCAAGCGACCCGATGTTGAAGCGGTTTGTGTGGCGTGGGATCGGACCGGCGAGCATGGGCGGCCGCATCGATGACATCGCAGCGGTAGAGGGCAATCCCTATATTTACTACGTTGGCTTTGCCACCGGAGGCGTCTGGAAAACGACCAACAACGGCACCACTTTCCAACCAATCTTTGATACTTATTCCACTGTGTCTATTGGGGATATTGCGATTGCCCCGTCCAACCCGGACATCGTCTGGGTTGGCACCGGCGAGCCTAATAACCGCCAGAGTTCGAGCTTTGGCGACGGCATTTATAAATCTACGGACGCCGGCAAGACGTTCACGAAAATGGGCTTGGAGAATTCTCAAAGCATCGCCCGGATCGTAATCGATCCAAGGGATCCGAACACCGTTTACGTGGCGGTTCTCGGTCACTTGTTCGGAGCTAACAAAGAGCGCGGCGTTTACAAAACAACTGACGGCGGCAAGAGCTGGAACAACGTAAAGTTCATCGACGAAGACACCGGCTTTACCGATCTGGTCATGGACGCGTCCGACAGCAGGACTCTGTACGCGGCTTCTTATCAGCGACGCAGGACCTCCTGGGGCTTCAACGGCGGCGGACCCGGTTCAGGGATTTGGAAAACAACCGATGCCGGCAAGTCCTGGACCAAGCTTCAGGGAAACGGTCTGCCCGAAGGCTTGCTCGGGCGCATCGGCATCGATGTATCGCGATCAAACCCGAACGTGATTTACGCGCAGATGGAAGTTGGCGCCAGCACCGGGACCGGTGGCGAAGAGCCTATAGCTGGAGGCGGCGCTAGTCCTACGCCTACCCCAACGCCGGCGGCAAGTCCGGCTGCTTCGCCCACACCGACGCCGATCGATCCGAAGAAGTCCGGCGTTTGGCGTTCGGATGACAAGGGCAAAACCTGGCGAATCGTCAGCAACGAAAACAATCGCCCGATGTACTACAGCCAGATCCGCGTCGATCCCAGCAATCCGGAAAACGTTTTCGTCGGGGGGTTGAACTTTAGTAAGTCAACCGACGGTGGCAAGAAATTTACTTCGCTGCAACAGGGAATCGCGCACAGCGACCATCATGCGATCTGGATCGATCCCAAGAACGGGAACCACATTCTGATCGGAAACGATGGTGGGCTGGACGTGAGCTACGATCAGGGCGCGACCTGGGAATTCATCAATACGATTGCGGCGGCCCAGTTCTATGCAATTGCCGCCGACATGCGCAAGCCTTACTACGTCTATGGCGGTTTGCAGGACAACGGTTCGTGGGGCGGGCCGAGCCAGACACGCAACAACGCCGGCATTACCAATGCCGATTGGTACCGCACCGGCGGTGGTGACGGGTTCTACTCACAAGCCGATCCCAACGACTACAACATTGTCTATTCCGAGTCGCAGAACGGCTCCATGAATCGGCTCGACATGCGCACGGGACGCAGTGTCAGTATTCGTCCGCGCGTGCCCGCTCGCCGCGGCGGCGGAGGAGGCGGTCGAGGGGGTGGGCAGCCGAGCGCCACACCTTCGCCGACACCCGAAGATCCCCAGGCGGCGCTGGCCGCGCTCGCGGCGGCCCAGGGTTTTGGCGGGTTTGGCGGTAATTTGGCCACTTCAAACGTGGTTCCAGCGCCCCCGGCAGGGACACAATTCCGCTTCTACTGGAATACGCCGCTGGTTATGTCGCCCCATAATTCCCGGATCATCTATGTCGGTGGTGAGCGGTTCTTCAAGTCGCTGGATCGCGGCGATACCTGGACCATGTCTGGTGATTTGACCAAGCACGTGGACCGCAACACGCTTTCGATCATGGGAGTGTCGGGTAAGGATCCGATGGCTTCAAAGAACGACGGGTACACCAGCTTTGGTTATGTGGTTACGATCGCTGAATCACCGATGGTCCCCGGGATCCTTTGGCTGGGCACCGATGACGGCAACGTGCAAGTAAGCCGCGACGGCGGCGCGATCTGGGCGAACGTGGCAAAGAACGTCCCGATCCTCGCTGAAAAATCGGGCGCGATGTATCACATCAATCGCGTCGAGCCATCGCGCTATGATGCTGCCACCTGTTACCTCGCGGTTGATGGTCATCGATTCGACGATCTGAAGCCGTACTTATACGTGACTCGTGACTACGGCGCCACCTGGAGTTCGCTGGTCGGAAATCTCCCGGCCGTGGGAACTGTAAACGTAGTTCGTGAAGATCCGAAGAACAAGGATCTGCTCTACGCGGGTACTGAGTTCGGTATCTATGTTTCGATTAACGCAGGCAAAGAGTGGAAGCAGTTCATGTCAGGCCTGCCAACTGTCAGGGTAGACGACATTCTGATTCACCCACGCGACAATGACCTGATCATAGGAACGCATGGCCGCGGCATTTATATCCTGGACGACATCACTTCGTTGCAGCAGCTTTCGCGAAGCAAGGTCCTGGATAGTGAAGCGTTCCTGTTTGACGTTCGCCCGGGCACGCAATGGCTCAATGACGTTCGCTTGAGCCGCTACACTGGCGGCGCGAAAGTGTTTCGCGGCAATAACCCGCCGCCGGGAACTGCGATTAGTTATTACCTGAAGGCGGCGCCGTCTACCGATGTCAAGATCACGATTTCTGACTACACCGGAAAAGTAATTCGCAATATCACCGGCACCAAAGACATAGGAATCAATCGAGTTCAGTGGAACCTCCGCGGAGATCCGCCTCCGCGTCCCGCTAACCTGCCACCCGGATTTGGCGGCGGCGGCGGCGGTGGCGGTGGAGGAGGCGGTGGTGGTGGCGGCGGTGGAGGCTTCGGCGGTTTCTTTAATGTCGGCCCGATCATTGATCCCGGCACGTACAACCTGAAGTTGTCAGTGAATGGGAAGGAATACACGACCAAGGTTGTGATCGAAACCGATCCAGGTATGCAGCCGTAGAGGTTGCTTCCACAAACAGCCTCAAAGGCCCGCAGAGGGTAAACTCTGCGGGCCTTTCTCTATGGGTTACGCGACATTGCAGGTAATTGCGTCCCCTCGCGATAGCCACTCGGACACTCCAGCTTCAAAGGAGGGCGGCGGAACTTTCTCTAGAAAACCAACTCGCGCGGTAGTAGAATCGCCCGCCTACGACCTGCTTCAGCGACTTTAAGAATCAGGAACTCAGGAGTTTGAGCTTCCGACCAGCCCTGAATGCCAGAACAATCCGTCGCGAACGTGCTCCAACAACTTCGCTCGCGCGACCCGCACGAAGCGTGGATTGTGTTTTTGGAGGAGTACTCAGTTCTGATCTTTCAGGTCAGTCGCCATATCGAGAAGGATCTTGATCGCGCGTCCGACTGTTTCCAGTTCGTTTGCGAAAAGCTAAGCGAAGACCGCTTTCGCAGGTTGCTGCGATTCAAAGCCGAGGGTTCGGCCAGCTTTTCCACGTGGCTGCGGGCCGTTGTGCGCAACCTATGCCTGGACTGGCGCCGCAAAGAATACGGCAGGCCACGCCGGTTCCGCTCTATCTCGCGCCTGACCGGTTTTGACCAGGACGTTTTTAGTTGTGTCTATGAACGTGGAGTCTCAGCTGAGGAGGCGCTGCAGTTGCTGCAATCAAAGTTTCCTGATGTGTCATCTGAGCATGTGGCCGAAAGCAGGGAGCGAATCGAGCAAACGTTGACCACCAGGCAACGCTGGCTCTTGAGCGTCCGATCCAGGCGACGTCCGCAGGAAACTAATCCGACCTTTGAAGAAGTTGAGGGCGCGGCGCTGGAGATTGCCGATCCGCGGCCAGATCCCGAAACGCAGGCACTTACGGCAGCAAGACGCGAAGTTTTGGATCGCGCACTCGGTCACTTATCAAAACGCGAGCGGCTTTTGGTGCGGCTGCGCTTCGAGCAAGAGTTGACGCTGGAAACAAATCGCAAGACTGCTCGACCTCGGAAATGCCCAGCGCGCCGACCGTCAGATCAGAGAGATTCTGGAGCGCTTGCGTGAAGAGTTGAGGTGATGCTCTCGAACCGGGACGGAAAAACCCTGTGAGTGTCCGTGAAAATGTAATGAGAGAACTCTGAAGCAAATGGACGAAAAAGATCTAAAGGAGCTTTTGCGGGGTCGAAGAAGTTCGCCTGCGCGTCGCGGCTGGCGCTGTCCCGACGAAATCCAGCTCGCGGCTTACGTCGACTCTAAGCTTCAGGGCTCCACTCGCGAATTCGTGGAAATGCATGTAGCGGACTGCGACTTTTGTCTCAACCAGATCTCTTTCCTGGCGCAAGCCGCTGACCAAAAGGACCCTACTGAAATCCCAGCACGCGTATTGAGCCGTGCCCGGGACCTGGTGCCGCGCAAATCAGGAGGCATGGGAACCTGGGGCTGGCGTTGGGTAGCCGCCAGTGCGGCGGCCGCCTGTCTCGTGTTCCTGGTTGCCTTCGTTGCTTTGCGGTTTAGTAATCGGGAGGCAGTGAATGCTCCGAAGGGACCGCTTGTCGCTCAACAGCATCAGCCGGAAATAGCCGCTGTCCCGCCAACTACGCCCGCCATACAGCGTCCTGTCGCTACGAGTTCAAGCGAAAAACTCAGGTCTTCAGAACCTGTCCCGCCTGTGATCCGACGCGAAGGGCAGGCGCAGTTGCCTGCGGTCGTTTTTCCACGCAACGGTGCGACGCTGCGGCGGAGCGAGTTGGATTTTCGCTGGGAGCCATTGGCCGATACAGCGTTTTATGACATAAGAGTGGTAACGGCTGAAGGCGATCTGGTCCTGGAAAGCAAGACCGAAGATACCCATCTGCGGATCGCCGATAACATTCCACTACAACCGGGGGCGAAGTATTTCGTTTCAGTTCGCGCCCACTTGCGTCAGGGCACCACGGTGAAATCCGGCATCGTGAGTTTTCGCATATCCGAGTAAGACTCTCCAGCTAGCCTGAGCCCGGCTGAATTGGACCAGTTCTCTTAGTACGGCACTAACGACGCACTACGCTGTTATGCTTAAGAAAAACTCCAGGAAACTGCTCGTCTTAATCTCGGGCATGCTAATTCTTCATGGGTTGAGTTACGCCCAGGCCCCCTCCGTCACGACAGCCGGCAGCGCGACATTGCCAAAGACCCAGAAGGCCAGCGAGGCGATGGCCCGGGCGCGACAAATATATTCCGAAGAAGGCGCCCGCGCCGCGCTTCCCGAATTTGAGAAGGCCCTGACGCTCTTTCGCAAAGAGGGCGATCGAAAAGGCGAGGCCATCACGATTGGTCTGATTGGCAACTGCTATAAACGGTTGGGAGACTTTCCAAAAGCGCTCGAACATCTGCAGCGGGCGTTGGCCATGAAACGCGAGCTCGGCGATCGCCTCGAGGAAGGCAAGACCTTAAGTCATCTGGGCCTGCTCTACTGGGAAATGAGCCAATACTCTCAGGCGATTGAGCACTTTACTAAAGCCATCGCCATCGGCCGCGAACTGGGTGATCGCATTCTGGAAGCGTCATCGCGTAACAACCTGGGGTTGGTTTACGACGAACTCGGCGAATACCGCCGATCTCTCGATGAGTACAATCGAGCGCTGGAACTTTACAAGGGAACCGATTTCGAGCGTGGCATCAGCGACACGATTGGAAACATTGGCGGCAAGCATCTCCTGCTCGGCGAGTACGCTCAGGCGCTCAACTATTATCAGCAATCGCTGGCCATCGATGAGCGTTTGAATCTAAAGCCGAACATCACCGTGGATCTTGAAAACATTGCATTGTGTTATGTGGGATTAGGCCGCGCTCAGGAAGCCATCCAAACCCTGGACCGGGCTCTGTTGCTGGCGAAAGCAGCGGGCCTGAAAAAGGAAGAAGCCGATTGCCAAAAAGCAAAAGGCAGCGCCCTGATGCAGTTGGGCCGGTACACCGAAGCGCTCGATTGGTACCGGCAGGCTCAAAAAACTTACCAACTTGGAGCAGGCGCAGAGCCCGCTTTCAAACAACAACTAATCGAAGCGCTGGGCGATCTGGGAAATCTCGAGGTTCGTTTGGGCGACCTGGCATCGGCCGAAAAGGATTTCCGTCGCGCCATCGAAATCTCCGAGGCGATCAAGCATCCTCGCGGCGTCACGATTAACCTAATCGCTCTCGGCGATCTGGAGTGGCGCCGAAAGCGCTTTTCGGAAGCGGTCGCGCTTTATCGCCAGGCGCTGGCCAGAGCCAACGAAGTTAATGATCGCGCCAGCGCCGCCGGTGCGCTGATCCAATTGGCTCTGACTCATCGCGATATGAAGCAGCTGGCGGCAGCAGCGGAGGAAGCAAAACAAGCGCGCGAAACAGCCCTCGCGACGCAAGCGCGACCGCTTGAAGTTCAAGCTATCTATGCCCAGGGTGAGATCGCGCGCGTCGGCGGTCGCGACGAGGAAGCGCTTGGTTACTACTCTGCGGGTGAAAAAATAGTTCTCGAAACCGGCGACCCGGAGCTTCTGTGGCGGCTCAACTTTGGACGCGGACAGTCGCTTGAAGCTTTGAAACGCAACCAGGAAGCGCTCGCCGCTTACGAAAACGCGGTAAAGACGATCGAGCGGGTGCGCATAGGTCTGCGCGAAGAACGTTTTCGCGCCGGCTATCTTGAAGACAAGTATCAGGTTTATGTTGCGCTGGTCGAATTACTTCTGAGGCTGGGACACGCGGACGAAGCCTTTGTGTTTGCGGAAAAGCTTCGCTCCCGCAGTTACCTGGATATGCTGAACCGCGGCCAGGCCCCGATTCGCAACCCCACTCAGAGGCAAACTGAGGCGGGACTGCAAAACCGGGTTCGAGAACTCCAACGAAAACTCGAAGAGGAAAGCGCGAAGCCATCGCCTGATCAGAAGCGTCAGGCACTCGATCTATTTTCAAGAGAGCTGGCGGACGCCGAGCGGAACTATGTGGATTTCCTTGATGACCTCCGGCGCACTGATCCCACCTACGCGGCCGTTCGGGCTTTGAGCGTTCCCTCCGGTAAAGAAGTTGCGCAACGCCTCAGTTCCGACACGGCCCTGATCGAATACGTGATGGGCGAACAGAACCTGGTAATCTTTGTCCTCACCTCAGAAGGGCTGCGCGCGAAAACGGTTCCTCTGCGGGCCGCCGACCTGGAAGCCAGGGTGGATACCCTGCGAGATCTGATGCTGCATAAGAATACGGAGGAGTGGAAACTTCCTGCGGCTGCTCTTTCTCGATCTCTGATCGCGCCGATTGAAGAGGCGGGTTGGCTGAAGGGTATCAAGCGGCTCTACATCATCCCGCACGCCATTCTTCATTACGTGCCCTTTGCAGTGCTTGGGAAAGGTGTTAGAACCGGGAGCGGTAGCGACCGGGTACTGGTTGACGATTATGTTCTGGCTTACTTACCGGCGGCCGCGGCGCTGGTTTATCCGGCTCAGCCAAGGAAATCAAGCCAATCGGTATTAGCCATGGCGCCGTCGAGTACGCGCTTGCGGTACACGCAAAGAGAGTCGCAAAGCATTTCAGAGCTATTTCCGCGACAGCACCTGTTGCTGCTGGGGCCGCGCGCGACGGAAAGTTCGTTCAAACGATTGGCTGATCGTTACGACGTTATCCACCTGGCTACCCATGGTTACTTCAACAAAATGAATCCGCTGCTTTCCGGCGTCACACTGGAGCCGGATGCGGAAGAGGACGGGCGGCTGGAGGTGCATGAGATCCTCCAGCTGAAGCTCAATGCGGAGTTGGTGACGTTGAGCGCGTGCGACACGGCCCTGGGCAGTGGCTACTTCGCCGAGGTGCCCGCGGGAGATGACCTGCTTGGGCTGACGCGAGCGTTCCTGTTCGCCGGCAGTCCGTCAGTGCTGGCGAGTCTCTGGGAAGTTAACGACCGCTCCGCAGTGCAACTGATGCAAAGCTTTTACGGCCAGCTACGAGCCGCCGATAAGGCGACTGCGCTGGCCAGGACCCAGCGTGAAATGCGTGCTCGCGGTCCGTACCGGCACCCTTATTATTGGGGCGCATTCACGCTGGTGGGCCGGATGAATTGAAATCACATGAGCGGGTCACGAGGGATCGAACAAAAATCACCAGGCCCGACCGTCAGGTAGGGCTCAAAAGATTTTTCGAGAACTCGCGGAAACTAAAACCTGGTGTCCGTGTACCATAGCAAGAATTTACCGGACGCGATTTACCGGGCCCGTGACCATAGATGGAGAAACGATGATACCCCTTAAAACCTCCGCCACCATTCTGATCCTGTTGACGCTCGGATTTGTCGCGCTAAACCTGAGCGGCAGTATTTCCGCGGTGCAGGCGCAGGTCCAGGTAACCGCCGCTGACCCGATGTCAGCCGTGCAGGGAACAACAAATCTAAACGTGAAAGTCACCGGCAAGGGATTCAAGAAGGGTGCCGCCGCCAAGTGGTTAGTTACGGGCACAACTGATCCTGGAGGCGTGCAGGTAAATTCCACGACGTTCGTTAGTTCAAGTGAGTTGACCGCCAACATCACGGTCGCTGACACTGCCGTAGTCGCCAATTTTGATATCGCAGTCACGAACGCCGATGGCCGCGGCGGCAAAGGCACGGAGTTATTTGCTGTGACCTCAGCATGCGGGACCGACGTGACCAACCTCAGCGTCAGCATCTACAAGTATACCGACGCTACCAACACCACCACCTACAACATGCAGCCGGATCTGACCTACGCCGATGGCAGCCCCGTGCCCTACGTATCCGGCAAGACCAGAGGCCAAACGATAGATGGCCGGTTTCAGATCAGCAATTGCACCTACGATCTGACGCTGAATTTGAATTTTTCGAACCGATACTTCACCTGGAAGTTTCCCGCGGGATCCGTAGTCGGCACTTCGGCGAATTCTTCGGGATTCAATATCGACCGGGTCGGCAGCGTGCCCATCACCGATGGCGGCCCGAGCTATCTGAATTGGTGTGGCAGCGCGAATGATAACTACGGCGGCTGTGGGGTTGATGGCGCCGGATATTTTGTCAGGAGATCCTTTGGCTCGGCGATCGACCTGAGTGGCAGCAGGACTTACGGACTGCGCTTCAATTATTCCCCCATTGACAATGTTAACCAAATAGCGGCAGGCACTGCTTACGTTAAGGTCTATCACAACGATGCAAACACCTGGATAATCATTCCGGAGAAGACGCCGCCGCCGCCAGGCGTGACCGGTACAGATGGCGAATGGTCGGTGCTGATCGACCGCAACACTAACCCGGCCACCGTCGCTGGTTATCAGAAGATGCCTTTAAAGATCCTGGTCAAGAAGTTATGAAGGTCAGCGCCGACCGGTTAGGCCTATGAGTCAGCAGTTCACTAACAATGGAAATGGGTCCGGGAAACCCGCGCTGGTAACGTCTAATGAAAGAACACCCGCCGGCAACAAGCTTCATCCAGCATGGGGCGCGCTCATTCGTTATTGCGATGAGTTACAGCACGGCGAGATCGAGCGATTAAAGATTCAGGACGGCTTGCCCGTGCTGGCAGAAGTGACGACGAAAAAGGTGAAGTTCGGATCATGAGTTGCGCGTAACTTAGGGCGCAATCGTCGCAGAGCACAAATCTTTCGGCTGACCGAAACACTCGGAGGCCGTCATTCCCGGATTCAACCTCGGGAATGGCGGCCTCGATTCTTTGATGACCGGAGTAAGGAGAATTCAAAATGAGGAGAACGACCGTGCGAAACCATAGATTGCTTCTAACGATTTTAGTCGCTTGTCTGGGTCTACCGTTTGTTGCCATGGGGCAGAAGGGCAAACTACCCGCTGACGTGCCCGTAACCACCACTGTCAGGGACGCCGACGCGAACATTGCTCCGGTCCTCCAAATCAGAAGCGACGGCGCCGTCTACACAAACACGAGGGACGTGCAGTCCATCATCCAGGGCATCGGGGACTGGGAGATGCAGTCTGACTTTTCGAGCGCCTCCACCAGAACCGTGTTTGTGGATTTTAGCCAAGCGATTCCAGGCAGTTGTCCTTCGTGCCCTAACGGCAACCCCGTAGTGCTTCCTTCACGGTTGTACCCGACGCGCTTCATCGCCAAGTGTCGCGAGTACAACAACAACATGTTCACGCTTCCCTATCTGTCGACGATGAGCTGCCCGCTGTACACAAGGGTAGACGTTAACGGCCAGAATTACCGCATCAACATGAATCCGCTTTCGGGCGCGCAGGCCTACTACCCGGAGACTAACTACGTCAACTTCACTTGCACCGGAGTAAACAGCAGCGGGCAGTGCAACCAGTGGCAGGCCGAGCCGAGCGGCACCTACGTGCCGGCAGGCGGAACGGCTGCCGTGCGTGGGAATGTTGGCAAGCTGGTCAAGGTCGTGACGGTCAGAGGGAAAACCACAGACATCGATCAGGGAGACTTCTATTTCTCGTTCTCGATCAGCGTGACCAACCCTTAAGCATTACTCGTCCCTGGACAAGCCAGCGGCCGGCCCTCTGTTCCTGGGCGGGATCTATCAGCGTCCGGTCGCCCCACACTCCAGCAAGCGCGCACGCTTGAACTGATTTAACGAAGCCTTTCTCCGGATTCCTGGTTCGCTGCCACTGAGATCATGCGGGGAATCAGGACAGTGCAGCGTGCCGCTGTCATTGTCGCCAACGGGAGCGCATAATGGATTTATGTGACTCTGGGTGGAAGGGAACCACCACAAAAAAAGCGGGCGAGCGATCTTGATTACTCCTGATCCCGTCCTTACTAAGCGCCGACATTGGAGACCAAAGTCCCACACTGAGCCTTAGTTCATCAGCCATTTATGTTCCCGGAAACAGCCGGCCGAACCTTTTTGTAGAGTCCCCGCGGAAAACTTAAGGTCGTGTCCGTGTAACACACCGAACTTTCCATTATCACGTCCCCTGGACACCGGAGAAAAAATGAACCTCACAACAGCCACCAACAGAGTCGTAGTGTGTGGAGGTAAGGAGTCAAACTGATCGCGAAAGTAAGGCGTCGGGACAGTATATTCGGAGCTTCTACGTCGCAAACGAGTGCTCGTTCTTCCATACCGTGAAGTTCGAGGTGAAGTGATAGGTGGATAGTCGCGACACTTTGTCTATGCGTGAGCCGCATCGCCTGCTCTACTCGATCACTCTCGCAATCACGCACTGCAAGTAATGTGTCTCAGGCACGCCCAGCAACACTGGATGGTCGGTTGATTGTCCACGCTTCTCGATGATCTGCAGACGGCGGTGAGCGTCCAGGGCTGCATCTGCGATGATTTCCACAAATAACTCTTCACTGAGGTGGTACGAACAGGTGCAGGTAATCAAAACGCCACCGGGATTCAACAGCTTCAAGGCGCGCAGGTTGATCTCTTTATAACCACGGACCGCTGATTTGATGCTGGCGCGATTCTTGGCGAACGCTGGCGGATCCAGCACGATCGTATCAAACCTCTCGCCTGCGCCTTCCATCTCTCGCAGAGCATCGAACACATTGGCGGCGCGAAACTCGACGTTGCCGGCATCGTTAAGTGAGGCATTGCGTTGCGCGCCCGCGATGGCCTCAGCAGAAATGTCGATGCCCAGAACACTGTCGCACGCCGGTGCGAGGTGCAGCGCAAAGCCGCCATTGAAGGTGAAACAATCCAGCGCGCGGCCGAAGACGACGCGTTTCGCCGCCAGATAGTTTTCGCGCTGATCAAGAAAGGCCCCGGTTTTTTGTCCGCCTAACGGCGAGACAACAAAGCGAACGCCATGTTGACGGATTTCAATTTCCTCTGGCTTATCGCCAAACAAAACCCCGGATTTTAGCTCGAGCCCTTCAAGTTCTCGCACGCGCGCATCGTTTCTCTCCACGATTCCACGCGGCCCAAATTCCTCGACCAATAGCTCAGCCAAATCACCCTTCGCTTGCTCGCTGCCCTGCGAAAGGTTTTGCATCACCATAATTCCGGCGTAAACATCTACAATCAGCGACGGTAAGAGGTCGCCTTCCGAATAGACCAAACGATAGGCATCGGTTTCCTGGGCAATCCCGGCGCGCCGTTGGCCGCATTGCCGCAGCCGAGAGCGCCACCATTCGCGGTCAATGGTTTCATTGCTTATCGTCAGGAAACGAAGCGAGATTTCCGAAGCGTCGCTGTAGAAAGCCTGACCGACAAAATTGCCGGCCTCGTCGACGACGCTCACGATTGCGCCGCCTTCGGCTTCATGCACTTCACGCACGTCGCTGCGGTATACCCACAGATGCCCTTTGCGAATTCGTTTGGCGCCGCGCGTCGAGATCTTTGCTTGAGCCATTGCGAGGTGAAGTTAGCACGTCAGAACCGCCTGCGGTAGCGGGCGGTTGATCCATATCGCTTATGTGCATTCACTCTAAGAGGTCAACCGCCCGCTACCGCAGGCGGTTCTGACAGCTTTTTTGACTTGACCCCACGGCATATACGCGTAGAATTGCAAAGCGCCCGAAACCTTGCGGATTAACTGCCCCCAGTGAAATCCGAGATGGCCGCACCTGCTGAAGTAACCTACGATCGATCGTCTCCACCCGAAAGCGCAACCACGCTAGGCACCATCGTCGAATTGGTTCGCCGGATTACGCATGCCGACGTTGCCAGCATCGTCAGTTTTTCCATGGTTGACGAAACCATTACGTGGAAAGCCATCAGTGGTTTTCGCGCGCACACGCTCGCAGATTTACGACCCTTTGTTCACCCTCAGGCCGGTAGAATCGCAAAGCAGGCGTTAGCGGAAGAGACGGTGGGAATCCTGAAAGGTATCGGAACGCGACCCGATTTTCCCGCTGAGAGATTTCCTGTGACAACCGCTGAGGGCGTTTCCGATCTCGCGATGGCCCCGCTCAGAATCCACCACAACCAATCAGGGGCCCTGATTGCCGGCTATCGCTCGCCTCATCATTTTACAGAGGATGACAAACGTGTGCTCCAGGACTTGGCAGAAATGGCCGCCCTTGTGCTTGCCAATTCCCAGTTAGCCGGCACGGTCACCGCAGCTGAGCAAATCTGGGAGCAGACTTTCGACGCCATCCGCGAAGGTATCCTGGTCCACGATTCCGAGATGCGAATCATTCGCTGCAACGCAGTGGCAGCGGAAATGATGAACCTGCAACCCGCGGAAGTGATTGGACTTTTTTTCGACGACGCTTTCGCTCGGATGTTCGGTAAACGCGCTGCGGATTATTACCTAACGGACATCCATACAACCGCCGCGGTCGTTGAGGTACAACCGGAATGCGGCCGCCGGTTCCTGGTGTCGGTTTCCCCGATTAACCAGCCGAACGGTGATGCCGTCAGCGTAGTTACCTGGAATGACGTCACCCGCCTGTCAGATGTACAAGAGCAGTTGTCGCGATCACGGCGCCTGGCCAGCGTCGGTCAGTTGGCCGCGGGCGTCGCGCACGAGATTAATAATCCGCTGGCGGCTATTACTACCTGCGCAGAGGCGACGATGCGCGATATGCGCCGGGACGCGGCTATATCGGAACTCGCTGAGAGTCATCAATGGAATTATTACCTCGAAGAAATTGTGCGTCAGGCCCTCCGCTGTAAAGACATTACTCGCGGCTTGCTGGATCTCACGCGGCAACGGCAGGCGAAACTAGCCTCGTGTGATATCAACGGCATCGTCAAACAGTGCGCCAAAGTAGGACTACAGCGAGCCGGCCCGACTGTAGAATTAGAATTCAACCTTGACGACAGTATCGGCGAAATTGCCACTGACGCGGCGATGGTGCGGCAGATTCTGGATAATCTGTTGACCAACGCCATCGACGCGCTGGGTGATGAGCAGCGGAGCGTTACAGTTTCAACCGCTCGTGAAGCTCATCGGATTGAGATCGAGGTCGCGGATACGGGACAAGGCATTTCGCCTGAATTGCTCTCGAGGATCTTCGACCCGTTTTTCAGTACCAAGGGGCCCGGCAAAGGCTATGGTCTTGGGCTTGCCATCTCGCTGGCGCTGGCTGAATCATTGGGCGGCACCGTAACGGTGGAATCAAAAGAAGGCGCGGGCAGCCGTTTTCGGCTGTGGATACCGCGCCGGGCTCCTGAAGAAGCGAAGTAACAGAGAAGAGAAAAGACTCCGGGCTATTGCCCCGCTCCCCTCGTTAATTATGAATAGAAAAATCCGCGTACTGGTAGTTGATGACGACAGCTTGCTTCGCAAGTTGGTGACTCAGCAACTAATCCAGGCCGACTTTGAGGCAGCGCCGGCAACCGGGGGAAAAGCGGCGCTGGAGATCCTGCGCGACTCGGATTACGACGTCGTACTGCTGGACATTATGATGCCGGACATTTCCGGCCTGAACGCTCTGCGTGAGATTCGAAGGTTCGAAGATCCACCGGAAGTAATAATGTTAACGGCCGACACTTCACTGGTCACCGGGGTCGAAGCGATGCGTCACGGCGCCTACGATTACCTAACCAAGCCAGCCACGCTCGATGAAATGGAAGCTGTCATCCGCAAGGCGGATGAAAAGCGCCGGCTGGTGAAACAGAATGAATCGCTGCGGTCAGTTGCTCGCCGGACCGGAGCCGGCGACGAAGTGTTGCCCATCGCGCAGAGGAACTCGGTGATGGCAGCCCTCGTGTTAGAAGCCGAATCAGCGGCGCGCACAGATTCAACGATTCTACTGACGGGAGAATCCGGCACGGGCAAGGATGTGCTCGCCCGCTTCATTCACTCAAAGAGCGACCGCCACAACCTGCCCATGATCACCGTCAATTGCGGCGCGCTGCCTGAAACACTTTTTGAATCCGAGTTTTTCGGACATGAGCGCGGCGCATTTACAGGCGCAACTTCTTTGCGTCGGGGACTGTTGGAAGCGGCCGACGGCTCGACGCTTTTCCTGGACGAGATTGGCGATCTGCCGCTGCCGATGCAGGTCAAGCTGCTGCACTTTCTGGAGCAGAACCGCTTTCGTCGCGTCGGCTCGACCCGCGATCAAAGTGCGGACGTGCGCGTGATTGCCGCGACTAATCGGAATCTTGCCGCCGAGGTGGACCGCCAGCGTTTTCGTGCCGACCTTTTCTATCGCTTGAATGTTGTCCCATTGCACGTGCCGCCCCTGCGCGAACGCCCGGAAGATATCCCCAAGCTGATCGATTATTTTCTTGAGATCTATCGCCAACGCTTTAATCGTCCCCAGTTGGATCTTTCGGAAGAAGCCCGCGCCCGCCTGCAAACCTACGCCTGGCCGGGAAATGTGAGAGAGCTGCGCAATTGCCTTGAACGTGCGGCCGCACTCTCCAACGGCGACATAATCGCAGCCAGTCAAATTCCCATCCTCGGTTCAGAGCCCGTCGGCGTTTCAGCGAACCGTACGGGACAAGCCGTCGCTCCGATGACCCAGGCTGCGCCGCTGACGCTGGAAGAGTTGGAGCGCGAGCACATTCTGGAGGTGCTTAACCAGAGTGAAGGGAATCGTGAGCGAGCAGCCGCGATTCTCGGCATTTCCTCGCGGACGCTGTATCGCAAGCTGCGCGAATACGAAAATCAGATCGCCTCCGGAGGTTTGGCCACCGAAGGCTGATTTAGCCTGGCCTTGCCTGAAACCTCGCGAAAAGAGCGGCCAAAGGCTCAAGTTTTCCTCAACCCCTCTCAAATAAACTCCTTTTGCAAGCGCTATTAAGTCTCAAAGCCGACAGGAGCATGCGCTATGTATGCCAAGGGCTCGCCCAGGGACGTTTACCACTTGCTGGCGCCGCAGCAGAATCGCACTCTTTGCGGCCTGAGCGTGGCTCCGATCATCATCGATCGACCAGTCAGTACGGCAACGCTTCATCTAACATCGGAAAAACCGCACAACAGCACCCTATGCGAAGACTGCGAAAAAGCCGAAGTTGCTGCGTTTCAGAATGACGGAACAGCCTAGCCGTTGGAGCTGCGACCCTGACTGCCGGCAAGCGGAGACAAAGCCGTAGGATTACTGACATTTTGTCAGCCGACTGCCAAAACGTCAGCGTCATTCCTGTTGGCGCGGCACCGCCAAGTCGTTACCCAAATTTTTATCTAACCAAGACAAGTCTCTACCTATCTACATTTTAGGTTGAAGGCATCCGTCGGCTCTTGCTGCGGCACGATGATTGTTACTGGTGTTGATGGCTGATTGCCTCCCGACTGCTCAACCAATCTCAGCCAATCCCGAACAAGGGGTAGGAAAAGATTTAAGTGGTTTTCAAGAAGTGAGAACTGCAATGCCCCAAACTTGCTCAAAACGTCCAAGGAGACGAATACGATGATGAAGTCGAAGAAAAAAATTGTTGCGATCGCTGTCGCCGGGCTCTCGTTACTGGTCCTGGTTGTCGCCGGGTCCGCGCAGAAACATTTTATGCTTTCCAATGCAGCTCGCCCGGAAATAAAGATGCAGCTTTTCGCCTCGGTCGAACGTGATTCCGCTCTCGTCCCGCTGGATAAGTCGACGATAGTAAACCCAGGAGAGATTCTGAATTGGACCATCGCTTCCGAGAACAGCGGCGATGCGCCAGCCCTGGGCTACAAGGCCGTCGGTCATATTCCGCGTGGCACCACCTTTGTCGCGAACAGCGCCAAGGCGGACGGTGCAAAGGCGTTCTATAGCATCGACGGCGGCAAGTCCTTTTCGGCCCAGCCAATGATTGAAGAGAAACAGGCCGATGGATCCGTCAAGCGCGTGCCCGCGCCCATTTGGATGTACACCGAAATTCGCTATGAGTGGAACGACCCGCTGGCTCAAGGCGGCAAACTCTCTGCTTCTTACAAGGTGCGCGTGAAATAAGTCGCGCCCATCTGATGCAGCGTCTCCAACTCTCAATCCACCAAACAGCCCTGCCCCCAAACCTTATGAGGCCTATTATGAAGAACACGCGAACATACTTCAGTACCGGCGCGATCATCCGCCTGCTGATTACCCTGGCCATCGCCTTTGCGCTCTCAGCGCGAGTGGTGGCCCAGACGCCTGGCGGCACTACGATCTCGAACCAGGCGAGCGCCACGTACTCGGACGGCACGAACAGCTATTCCACCGTGTCCAATACCGTGACGGTAACCGTCTCAAACGTTTCCGGTCTGGCGATTACGCCGGATGCCGGCAGCAATCCGACGGTCGTCGCGGGACAGACCGGCGTCCTATATAACTTTACGGTTACCAACACCGGGAACTTTGCCGACCAGGTGCGGTTTCTGGCCAGTGGCGCCAGCGTTCGTCTGGTAGGTCCCGGCACCATTACGCAGGCCGTAATTGACGTCGACGGCAGCAGCACGATTAACGCAGGTGACACCGATATCAACACCAATGGCGCTGACGTGCTGTCCGCGAGTATCGCGCAGAACGCTGCGATTCACGTTTTGGTCGAAGTCAGCGTGAATGCCGGCGCGTCCGCGGGACAGTCCGTTCAGATACTGCTCGGCGACGCGGCAACCGGTAGTCCTTCTTATGACAATCAGGCCGCCGACAGTTCCGCCAATGAAGTACGGACTGTTTCCACGTCTTCGGTGAATGGACTTCGAGAAGCCAGCGGCGACATTTCGGCCTCGGTTGTCAACGATGCCCTCTTGCAGTTGACGCTGACCGCGCCGGCTGGTCCGGTAAATCTTGGCTCAGACATTACCTACTCGTGGCAGGTCGCGAACAACGGCGTGCGCGATGCTGCGGGTGTCACGCTCAACGGCTCGACCCAGGTCTACATCATCGCGCCGATTCCGGCGAGAACGGTGCTGAAGTCAGGTCAGTCATTCCCGGCGGGCACGCTCTACACCACCAGCCCGCTGACCACGGCGCCGTTATCGGCGACCTGGAGTTCGTCGGCCCCAGCGCCGCTTTCCAGCACCACTCGTATTGCTTTCCCGGTTGGCGCCACGCTGGCTGCGGGAGCATCAAGCTCATCTATTGACCTGGTTGTAACGGTCAACACCGGCATCGATGCATCGGTCCCGATCGATGAAATCGGCGACGTGTTTGGCAAGAACAGCCTGGCAGCCACCATTACCGACCAGTCGGGTGACGCCACCTCGAATAACGGTGACAGCAACGCCAACTTTAACGAAGGCTACGTTGCCGGCGCCGGTCACGGTGTGATTCAGCAGACCACGCTGACTCAAGTAGGATCCGTGTTGGTAGGACCGAGCAGCGCCCCGGCCGCGGTAGGCCCAACCGACAATAACGACGACTACAGCAACAAGAGCGTCAACACCGGCATTGCCGGCGTGGCCCCTGGCGGCACTACTACTGCGTCGGGCCAACTCGTCTATGTCAACACGATTCAGAACACCGGAAACAGCGCCGACAACTACACCATCGATGCGCCGACAGTTCCTGCCGGATTCACCGTTGAGGTGTCGACCAACGGCGGCGGCAGCTATACCACCGTCTCAGGCGGAGGATCAGTTTCGCTGGCAGTCGCTTTCGGAGCTTCGGCCGACATCAACGTGCGCATCACCTCGCCGTCGGGCAAGACCGTGCTCACCGGTTATGACTCGGTCATCCGCGTTACTTCAACCGTCACCCCGGCAGCTTTTAACAGAACGATCGATCGTCTGTACACCGGCTTTGTTCGTTTGGACAAGGCGTCCAGCGTCAGTAACTCTACCGGAGTGGGCGGCGCTACCGATCCGGTGCCGGGCGCGGTGATCACTTACGACATTACCTACACGAACGTTTCCACCTCGAACGGCGACGCGAACTGCGTCAAGTTGACGGCCAGCAATCTGGTTATCACCGAAGACGGATTGGTCGCGCCGAACAATTGGGGAACCTACACGACCAACAACGGTTCGCCCAGCGATTCCGGTTCCGGTGTGGTCGTGACGGTAAGCGGCACGAAGTACACCGACACGATCGCTTCGCTGGCACCGGGTGCCTCAGCTGTCTTCACCTTCAAACGTTCGATTAACTAAGGCGACGCTCTTAGCGTCCCCATAGCGATGAAGCGGCGCCAGGGTTTCCAGCCTGCATCTGCAGACTGAAAACGACAGCGCCGCTTCTGATCCATTAGCAACCCGGACGACGAGCAGCGAAAGCTGGGTCCCGGATCGCTCTTTCCCCTCTCAAAACTTCTAATGCTGAACGCTCGATCAAAGACGGTTACGGTTGTCACGGCCCTGCTGGTGATGTTCCTTGCGTCGGCTAATCTGTGGGCACGCGCATTTGACAGCGGAACCGGCTCCGGAACGATCATATCCAATCGAGCCGAGGCGACCTATCAGGACGAAGCCGGCGAGAGTTTTGCGGCAGTCTCAGAGACGGTGACCCTTACCATCGTTGCCGTGGCGACCGTAAACGTTACTCCCGACGAAACTGCCGCTTCGGATACCGTGGCGCCGCACGAACAAGCAACCAGACTCTTCCGTGTTTGCAACACTGGCAATAATGCCGACACTTTCAAGCTGACGCGCTTTGATGTGTCAGCGCCCGCAACGCTCGAAGCCCTATACTTTGATAACGACGCGAGCGGCACCGTCAGCGATGGCGACACGTCGGTTCGCTTGCAGGAGTCTGTTTCTCCGCAGTTGCCGCCGGGCGGTTGCATCGGCGTGCTCGCGCTAATCCAAACAAACGACGCATCACCACAGAGCACTCTCACAATCAGTCTCACGGCCCGCTCGAACGCGGTGAATGCCGTCAACGGCCAGGGTCAGGATTCAGGCACAATCATCAACGCGGTTGGCATCGGACCGCGATTCACGGACCCGGACAATCCCAACCTTCCTCCCGTGAGTCTGATTAATGGTAAGAGTCAGGTCGCGGTTGCCATTGGTGCGACGATTACCTCCACCATCGCCTTCAAGAACAGCGGCGACACCGCCGCGCAGGATGTGGTGATTACTCAGGAAATTCCGGCCGGAATCGACTATCTCCCTGATTCTCAGCAAAACGCCGATGCTGGAATCGCGTTGGCAAATCAAAGCGCGCAGGTTTCTGAAGAAGTCAACCGCGACATCATAGTTCGCCTTCCGCGAGTCGATCCCGGCGAAGTTGTACGCCTTTCATTTCGACTACGCATCAGCGGAAATTTCCCGGCCGGCAAGGGTGTGGTGAGCTGTGCCGTAATCACAGCGAAAAAAGTAGCTCCGACGAAAACCGGCACTGCCATTATTGTGATTAATCCCTTTGGCGTGGTGTTCGCGGGACGCGCCGGCAGTTCTGCGCCAATCGCCGGGGCTCGTGTTGAAGTGCTAACGGACCAGGGAGGCGAAAACTTTCTCAGCCTGCCAGCCGATTCAGGTTTTGCACCCAACGAAAAAAATGAAAATCCATTCACTACCAATGGGCAGGGTCATTTCAGTTTCGCGCCGGCGGCGAACGAAATCGGAAGCGATCAGACGCCTGCAAATTATTTCCTGAGAATTGCCGCGACCGGTTATCTGACCCGAATGATTCAACTTGGCTTGCGTCCCACCCAGGCCGGTCTTTTTTCGCTGACGATGCATGCATTGGATGGCCAGCCGTTGTCGGTCTCAGGAGGATTCGATCTGGTTCGCGATGAGGTGCGCATCGAAGACCTGGCCGTGCTGGCGATGAACATCCCCGTATTCGAACCCAGTGGCTTGCAGATTGTGAAATCAGCCGATCGGGCGCGCGCCGAGATTGGTGACATCGTCACTTACCGAATCGAAGTGCACAATCCCACTACCGCCCCAGTCCGCGACCTCGTAGTCAATGATCGTCTGCCTGCTTCCTTTCACTATGCGCCCGGGTCTGCTTTGTTAGACATCGCGCCTGCATCTGAACAGCCAATCGAACCTCAAGCGCAGAATGACGCATTGGTATTTCGCATTTCCGAACTGCCCCCCGGCGCGACCGCGCGCATCCTGTATCGCGTGCGCGTGGGCGTCAATGCCGGCGAAGGCGAGCGAGAGAATCTGGCAGTCGCGTCCGCGACCTTCCCGTCCGGAGAAAAAGTGCAGAGCGCTGTGGCACGAGCCACGGTATTCGTTTCTGCCGGAGTTTTTTCGACTCGTCAGGTTCTGGTCGGGCGCGTCTTTGTCGACACCAACAACAACCAAAAGTTTGACGAAGCCGACCGCCCGGTGCCGGGAGTCCGACTGTATTTGAGCAATGGCCAATCAGTGATTACCGATTCGGCCGGGCTCTACAACTTTCCTTCGCTCGGCGATGGTCCGCAAGTGATCTCGCTTGATCCGATCAGCGTGCCGCCGGGCTATGCGCTGACTGATGGCCGCAGTTTGTCCGGCAAGAGTTGGACGCGTCTGCTGCGGACCCCCATTGGTGGAGGCGCATTGCTGCGTCAAAATTTCGCCCTGGTTGATAGGAACAAAAAACAACTCGCAACCGAGAAGAACGAAAACGAAAAGGTGACGACTCCGGCCTTGGCGAACAGTGAAGCCGAATCTCTTCCAGATGAACGCCTGCGAGCAACAAATGCGCTGGCGCCCTCGCCACCGGAAACTCCAACGCCGAGCCCTTCGCCGGCAGCGCCGCGGACATCAGCGCAAATCACCACTCCCGGCACTTACGAAATGGCCGCGACGGAAACTGTAGCCGCAGTTGCCCCGGGCGACGTGCAGATTCTCTCTCCGGCACCCGACTCAATCTCGATGTCGGCTGGGCTTCAGATCGAGGCGCGCGTCGCTTTGAATTGGACAGTCAAACTTGAAGTCAATGGCGAGCAAATCTCAGACAAGAATATTGGCGTCCGTAGTCTGGATCATAAGAACCAGGTAGCTACGTTTACTTTCGTCGGCATGAACTTGCGGCCGGGGCCGAACAACATTCGCTTGACTCCGATCAGTCCCGAAGGCGCCGCTGGAAAAGCGCAGGAGATTAAGGTGCTCGGTCGAGGTCCGGCGACCCGGCTCGAGATTGTGGCCGAAAAAACTGAGGTTCAATCAGGCGGTAACGACTCTACGACCTTACGTGTCAAAACTTTTGACCAGTGGGGTAATCCTGCCCTTGATGGCCAGGTCGGAATTGAAACCAGCCTGGGGCAGTTGCGGCAATTGGACGATGAGTTGAACCAGCCGCCGGTAAAGTCCCTCGCCGCCAACGCGGGCCAGCGAGAGGAATCAAATGATCAAATTGGCGGCCGTCTCTTAGTGCAAACGTCCGGTGGCGAAGCGACCGTCAAGCTGGCGGGTACCGGCGCTCCCGGATCTGCTCGATTACACGCGCAAGCGGGGCAGATCGAAGCTGAAGGACAGGTACGCATCATTTCCGAATTGCGTCCGACCATCCTGGTGGGCTTTGCCGAGATGAGTTTCGGTAAAGGAATTCCCGAGGTCAGTCTCCGAGGTGAGCAGGGAAATTTCCGCAGCCGGCTGAGTTTGTTCTACAGCGGGCCCATCTTCAAAGACAACATGCTGACGCTCTCATACGATTCCCAACGGCCGATCAATCGTACCGCCGGACGTGACCGGCTGTTTCAACTCGATCCGCTCGATCGAGCCTATCCGCTGTTTGGCGATTCTTCGACCCGTTTTGAGGCGGCCCAATCGAATTCGAAACTCTACGCGCGCATCGATCACAAGCGTTCATACGCGATGTTCGGTGACTTTGAAACAGACATGGATGCGCCGCTGGCGGGATACTCACGAAAGCTTACCGGCGTAAAGGCGCACCTTGAAAATACCAACG
>Ga0070707_100000145_pt1 | contig 67345 bp, 43 predicted proteins | sample KBSK5502metaG_FD_65468 | JGI IMG/M metagenome (GOLD analysis project Ga0070707, IMG submission 65468) | Corn, switchgrass and miscanthus rhizosphere microbial communities from Kellogg Biological Station, Michigan, USA - KBS K5-50-2 metaG | ecosystem: Host-associated > Plants > Roots >... | reverse complement strand
TAGACCTTGCCTGGAATGAGCGACGCCTTGTAGTCGGTGTTGTCGATGCACAAAGCAAATGGCTTCGTTGGTTGTCTCATACTTAGTCCAGGTAGCTTTTGATTTTCAGGTCTCGCTTTCCGATTCCGTGGGCCTCGTACCAATGTAACTCTACCTTGCGCTGAACTCCATTCGGCAGACGCACTGTGGCGATTCCCTTGAGCTTTCGCCACCGCCCACGACCATACGCCTTACGCAGGTACGAGCGAACTTGAACCCCAATGCCGCTTGCAATGACCTCTATCTCTCGGATCGGGCCAACAACCTCGAACTTCATAGAGCGTGATCTTTCCTTCGTCTCTGGACGGATCAGGCGCGTCTCTTGTCATCACTTGTCCTGCTCTTGAGAATACCCTGAACGCTATGCGCGGGCAATAGATCAAGGGCGTTAGTTCCTACCTACGCCCGCAAGTGCGCCTTGAGACCTCGTCGCTCACCGCCTCTAAATGTTTTCCGTTTCCGGTTGTCCGCCTTGCAACCGCAGTTGCTCACGAATCAGCCGCTTTTCACGTTCGATTTCGGCAATGAGTTCTTCTTCAGTCGGCAGATACAGGCGGTATTTGGTGGCGAAGAGTTGCTCGCTGTCATTGAGGATGGAGTAGCGCACGACGGTCTGCTCCTTTTCGGTGCAGAGAATGATGCCGATGGTCGGGTTGTCGCCTTCGGTGCGTTTCAGATCGTCGAACATCCGCACGTACATATCCATCTGCCCAACGTCCTGATGCACGAGTTTCCCCGCTTTGAGGTCGAACAGCACAAAGCATTTGAGAATGTAGTTGTAGAAGACCAGGTCGATGTAAAAGTGTGACGTCTCGGTGCTGATGCGGAACTGTCTGCCGACGAACGAGAATCCTTTGCCCAGTTCCAGCAGGAAGGCTTGCAGGTTTTCAATCAGCGCGGCTTCGATCTCTTTTTCGCCGGCTTGATAGGGTTCGGGGAGGTTCAGAAACTCGAAGACGTAGGGGTCTTTGATAAATTCTTCGGGCCGGGTTTTCTCAAACGAAGCTTCCTTTTGCAACGCCGTTGCTTTATCGGGAGAGAGCAACAATCGTTCGTAATAGAGCGAATTGATATTTCGCTCCAATTGCCGCGTGCTCCAACTCTGCGTCGCCGCTTCCTGCAAATAGTATTCGCGCGCCGTCGGGCTTTCGACGCGCATAATCAGCCGGTAATGCGTCCACGTTAATTGGCTACGCAGTGCGTAGCTTTTTTCAGAATTGGGAAACGTGAGGTAAAACTGGCGGAAGTTTTTAAGATTAGCGACGGAAAACCCTTTGCCGAATTCGCCGGTCAGTTGCCTGGACAATTCCTTGATCAGCCCTTCGCCGTATTCGGCGCGCTGGCTGCCCTTTTGCTCTTCTTCGACAATGCGCCTGCCAATTTTCCAATACGCTTCGACCATTGCGGAATTGACAGCGGAATAGGCCTGCTGCCGCGCTTGCCGGAGCATCTGGCGGATGTCTTGAAAAAAAGAGGGTTCAATTTCCATTGGCGATCCTCGCTTCGGACGTGGCGATTATAGGTTGCGGCCAGTTTCGGTCAGCGCCGTGTTAGCTGGTGTGTTTCAAGGCGAGTATTCGCTTTGTTACTGCCGGCGGAAAGTCGACGAAGAGAAAATAACTCTTGTGATACAGGTAGTCCTCGCCGCTTTCATCAACGATCCGGACCAAATCATCCTTCGCGGCCTTCGGATCAGGAATGATCCGGTAGACCTTGCCTGGAATGAGCGACGCCTTGTAGTCGGTGTTGTCGATGCACAAAGCAAATGGCTTCGTTGGTTGTTTCATATTTAGTCCAGGTAGCTTTTGATTTTCAAGTCTCGCTTTCCGATTCCGTGGGCCTCGTACCAATGTCACTCTACCTTGCGTCGAACACCATTCGGCAGACGCACCGTGGCGATTCCTTTGAGCTTTCGCCACCGCCCACGACCATATGCCTTACGCAGGTACGAGCGAACTTGAACCCCAATGCCGCTTGCAATGACCTCTATCTCTCGGATTGGGCCAATAACCTCGAACTTCATCCGGCTTAGTAAAACAGCAAAGCCTCACGCTGCGCAAGCCAGCTAATTAGGATAAGAAGGCGCGCGCGTGATCACGCCCGCAAGTGCGCCTTGAGGAACCTCCCCGTGTGCGACGCCTTGCATGCGGCGATCTCTTCCGGCGTGCCCGTCACCACCACCTCGCCGCCCGCGTGCCCGCCCTCCGGCCCCAGATCGATCAGGTGGTCGGCCGTCTTGATCACGTCCAGGTGGTGCTCGATCAAGAGCACCGTGTGCCCGGCGTCCACCAGTCGGTTCAAAGACTCCAGCAGCCGCTCGACGTCCGCGAGGTGCAGGCCCGTCGTCGGCTCGTCGAGGATGTAGACCGTGTGCTTCGACCGCTGTAGCTTGCTTAGTTCCGTGGCGATCTTGATCCGCTGCGCCTCGCCGCCGGAAAGCGTAGTCGCCGATTGGCCGAGCGTCAAGTATCCCAGCCCCAGGTCGTTGAGCACCTCGACCTTCTTGCCCACCGTGGGCTCGCCGGCAAAGAACGTCATGCCTTCCTCGACCGACATGTTCAGCACGTCATTGATGGACTTGTCGCGCAGCGTGACCTCCAGCGTCTCGCTGTTGAAGCGCGCGCCCTTGCATGCGCCGCAGGTCACCTCTACGTCGGGCATGAAGTAGAGCTGCGTGGTGATCACGCCCTCGCCCTGGCACTCCTCGCAGCGACCGCCTTTGACGTTGAAGCTGAACCGCCCCGGTTTGTAGCCGCGCTCCACCGACAGCGACGCGCGCGTGAATAGGTCGCGGATGTTGTCATAAAAGCCGATGTAGGTCGCGGGGTTCGACCGGCTGTTCCGCCCAATCGGCGATTGATCGATGTTGACGACTTTGTGCACGTGCTCCATGCCGTCTACCCCGTCGTGCGCGCCCGGCAGCGTGCGCGTGTCTTCCAGCCGCTTCCATAATGCCTTGTAGAGGATTTCGTTGACGAGCGTGCTCTTGCCCGACCCGGAGGCGCCGGTGATCGCGACGAGCATGCCGAGCGGGAACTCGACGTCCACCGATTTGAGGTTGTTCTCCCGCGCCCCGCGCACTACGAGCGCCTTGCCATTGCCCTGGCGCCTAGCTTTTGGCGTTGCAATCGCCCGCTTGCCCGAAAGGAACCGCCCCGTCGGCGATGCCTCGCACGTGAGGATGTCGTCAAGGCGTCCCTGCACCACCACGTGGCCGCCGTGGACGCCGGGGCCGGGGCCCATCTCCACGACGTGGTCGGCGGCGCGGATCGTGTCCTCATCATGCTCGACGACGATGACCGTGTTGCCGATGTCGCGCAGGCTCTTGAGTGTCGCAATCATCTTCACATTGTCCTTCGGGTGCAGGCCGATGCTCGGCTCGTCGAGCACGTATAACATCCCCATCAGCCCCGACCCGATCTGCGTGGACAACCTGATCCGCTGCGACTCACCGCCCGAGAGCGTGCCCGAGCGACGGTTGAAGTTCAGATAGTCGAGCCCGATCCCTAAGAGCAGTTCCAGCCGGCCCCGGATTTCATTGAGCACCTGCCGGCCCGCATCGGCGCCGCGCCCCGTGGGCTTGATCGTGCCGAGGAACGCGTGCAGCTCGTCGAAGTTGAGCTGGCCGAAGTCGTGGATGGTCTTGCCGGCAATAGTGAAGAGCAGCCTCGTCGCGCGGACCCGCGCGCCGTTGCAGTCGGGGCAGGTGTGCTCGACCATCACTTTGTCGAGCCAGGCCTCCATCCCAGAGCTGGCTTCGCCTCGTTGCCGGTAGCGGCGGTAATGCCGCTCGATGCGCCGCGCGATCCCGCCGAAGCCGACCTCATGGCCCACAAACTTCTCCAACTCCTCGCGGCTCACCTTCGCGTCCGGCGGGAGGGAAACCTTGATCTTCTTCTCGACACCGTAAAGGATCGCACTGCGCGCCGTCTCGGGCAGCTTCTCCCACGGCGAGTCGAGCGAGAAACGCCTGGCCTTCGCGAGGCTATACATCACGCGTCCGTCCCAGGTGTCCGGGTTGTACTTGAACGCTTCACGCACAAAGCAACCGCCGAGGATGCTCCGCTGCGGGTCGGGAACGAGCAACTCCGGGTGCGTGAGCTTGTGGACCCCGAGGCCGCCGCAAGTCCGGCAGGCGCTCTCGGGGTTGTTGAAGACGAAGTAGTCCGGCTGGATGTCGCCGTAGACGAAGTGGTGCGTCGCGCTGCACAACCCACGATAGAACCGCTCTGCCTCCGACTTGCTCGCGCCCCTCGCCTTTTGGACGATCTGGACCTGCATCAGCCCATCGCCGACGAGCAGCGTGGCGGCGATCCCGGCCTTGATCGCCTTCTCATGCTTCCGACTGACCAGAAAGCGGTCCACCACGGCGTCCATGTCCCGGACCTGCTCCTCGTCGAGCTCGACCTCGGCGGAGATGTCGACCGGCTTGCCATCAACGATCAACCGCCGGCAACCCTTCTTCCGAATCTCGGTGAAGACAAAGTCCAGCTCCTCGCCGTAGACCTTGAAGACCGGCGCCCGCAGTTCGATCTCCGTGCCTTCCGGCAGCGCGAGGATCGCCTCGAGGATCTGGTTCGACGTGCGGCTGGGCGCCGGCTCACCGGTGCGCGGGCAGTGCGGCTGGGCGATGGTGGCGAACAGCAGGTTCAGATAGCTGGCGATGTCGGTCATCGTGCCGACGGTCGAGCGCGGATTGTTGGCGATGGTCTTCTGCTCGATCGAGATCACCGGGGACAGACCGAAGACGAAGTCCACGTCCGGTTTGGCGACCTGCGCGACGAACCGCTTGGCGTAGCTCGACAGCGACTCCATGTAGCGCCGCTGCCCCTCGGCGTAGATCGTGTCGAAGGCCAGGCTCGACTTGCCCGAGCCAGAAAGCCCGGTGACGACGATGAGGCTGTCGCGCGGGATCTCCAGCGAGATGTTCTTGAGGTTATGCGCGCGCGCACCCTGCACCGCGATCGTCGTCCGGGCAACAGCCTTCGGCGTACCCCCATTCGCCCCTTGCCCCGCTCCTCCCTGATAGGAAGAGGAGGTAGAAGGCGCCGCCTTCTTACCGTTCCGCTTCACCGCCGCTTTAGAAGCCATCCCGTGGTTCCTCCAGGTAGAAGAATGCGAGCTACTGCACCTTGACGTTGTTCTTCTTCGTGCGTCGGACGGGAGTCACGGCCGCCCACGCTGTCTTTTGCAGCAGTCCTGCCTCTGCTTGAGTCAGTCCCTTCAGGTCGCTGGAGATGCCGGCGGGGCTTTCGCCAAACAAAACGGCGAAGAAAACACAAGCCGCGAGGTACGAACCGGCGAGTGTGGGATGGCTCCGGTCTTGATCGTGCAACACCGGAGAGCGGTGTTGGCGGATGAAATGCTGCCAGGCGACTCCGACGGGAATGATCCTCGCGCCGAGTTCTTCACCGATGGCGATGTAGGCATCGGTGATCGCCGGCTGCGTCTCTGGCGCGTTTTGGCGGGCCCACGTCAGATACAACGCGGTCTTCGCCCCAGCGGCCTTGATCGCTTGATCGAAGAGGCGGATGTTCTCGTGGAAGCGTTGCGGATTCTTCAGCGGCAAGGTGCTTTGCTCCTGCAGCACCACGTAATCGTAGTGTGTGTGCTCAATGGCCTTCTGCGCCTCTCCCTTGTTCCAATGCATGCGCAGCGACGCTCCGCCGGCCGAGATCAGTTGATGCTGCAACTGCCGGCCGCGAGATGCAGCCAGTTGCGCGATCAGATCGGGAAGATTGTTCCGCGCAGTGAAGCTGTTGCCAATGAATAGAATTCTCATCTTCACACCCGCCTTAGATGTCATCGCGTGGTTCCTCCAGGTGAAAGAATGCGAGTTCCTGCACCTCGACGTTGCTCTTCTTCGTGAGGCGGACGGGCGCCCCCGCCTTGCCGATGAGCCCTTGGTCTGCCAGGTACTCGCACGCCGTGGTCACACCTTCCACGTCGAAGTTCCGTTTGAAGTGGTCCTCGATCTCGCTGCACGACCGCGCTTCGCCAACCTCGCGCAGATGATCGATCACGGATGCGAACAGCATCGCCGCACGCTGCGCTACGTAGCGGTCAATTGCGTCCAGCGCCGTCTCGACGCTCTTCCGCGTCTTCTTGGCGTTGAGCAGGTCAGCGTAAATCATTTTGAAGAACGCCGGGTTGAGCTTCATCGCCTGCGGGATCACCTCGCGGTCGGCCAGCAGGCGCGCGCCGATCACCTCGACCTGCGCCAGCGGCGTCGCGGCGTAGAGGATCCACAGCGCGGTGTAGTCGAGGTCGCCGCGCGTCGTGAACCATTTGTGAGCCTTGTAGATCATGGGGAGCGCGCTCGTCGCCGCGCGCAGGAGCTGCACTTGCGTATCGCGCTCGCCGATCTCGCCGAGCCTTGAGCAGAGATCGGCGATCGTCTGATCATGCGTATAGAGCAGCCTTCCTTTGGCCAGCAGCGAGTGCATGAACGAGTTGCGGACCGAGCCTTCGACCGTCTTGCGGAACTCCGCGCGCGGGATGAGGAACGCGTGCACGTTCACCCCGTCGGCGTACAGCGCCAGGCCCGACCGTTCCACCTTCTTATCATCGATCGTCACGAGCACCAGGTCGATGTCGGACTTCGCCCACACCGTGTCGTGCGAGAGGCTGCCGCAGAGGATGGCCGCGAGGACCGCCGCGTCCCCTTTCACCTGCTCGACCAGCGCCTCAAGCGCTTCAGTGAACTTTTGCCGGATCGACCCGTTCCCCATGTGTGGTCCTCGAAGATGCCGCAGCGATGCTCAGCTTTGCCGTTCGCCCAGACAGTAGCAGAGCCCGTCTGGGGCGACGACGAAAAAGACTTTCCAAGCAGTCTCTCCGTGGTGGTCAAGGCGGAAGCCAGCCTCTTCTTTTGCCAAGCCATGCGACTGTAATTCCGCGAAGGCGGCTGCGGCATTATCCACCTCGAAGAAACATCCTTCCTGGGTCGGGTCGCCGCCATTTTCGGCCAGACCGATCTGAATGCCATCTCTCGCGAGGACCGCGGACTTACACGGCGCATCTTGCCGTGAGAGAACCTGGAAGCCCATGATCGTTTCGTAAAAAGGCAGGGCAGCTTCCAGATTCTCCACCGGCAGGTTCATTGCGTCGGCGAGATAGGGTGCAGCGGTTTTGAAGACTGCTTTCATGTTGGTCTCCTTCGTCTATGAATAACGTTGCTCATCGGCAAGACCTGGTCAAAGGTTACCGCCTCTCAACAGGCCGTCTCATTTATAGCACAGTCGTTCAATCCATAAAACAGAGAATATGCGAAGGCGAGAAATATTCAGGCGACCGGCCACTCCACCATGCTGCCGTGACCTGGAGGCGTGAGCCTCTCGCAGACATCTCCCGATTTGCAAACCCGGCCGGCAGAAGATAGGATTTGCGCGGTACCAAATCGAAGTGAGCAAGGTTGGAACAACTCATCAACCATTAACGGGTCTCATCGGGATGCAAATCCGATTTAGTGCGCTGATCTACTTTTTACTTATGTCCCTGCTGCCGCCAGCTCTCGCTCAATCCCCCTCCCCACTGCTCCCAGAAAAGTTTACCTTCCCCAAGAGCGGGCTCGAACTTGAGCGCCGGACGCAGGCGGGTTCGTTCTTCGATGTGGCGGGGCGGCGGGCGGTGGCCGTTGGTTACGAGAACCGGGCGCTGGAGGCCTGGGTCTACCCGCTCAAGATCGCCGATGATTTCCGGCTCTCGTTCAAGCTTGAAGGCTACCCGCTGGAATTCGATGGGGCCGACCTCCAGGTCCGCATCAACGTGCGGCCCGAAGCGACGACCTTCACCTACTCCCACGCCGCTTTCACCGTGCGCGAGACCATCTACGCGCCGGTTGATGAAGCCGGCTTGATCATCCTGCTCGATGTCGAGAGCGTGATGCCGCTCCAGATCATCTGCTCGTTCCGGCCCAGCCTCCGCTTGATGTGGCCGGCGGGGTTGATGACTGGCAACCTCGATTGGGACAAGCGCGAGCGGGCTTATTTCGTCATCGAGGAGTCGCGCCGCTTCGTCGGCGTGATCGGCTCGCCCGCGGCGCGCGACGTTTCGGTGATGCCTTATCAGGAGGAGCCGCGCGACGTACCCGCCCGCTTCATCGTGGATGTGCCGGCGCAGGCGCTGCGCACTCACTTTATCCCCATCGTCATCGCCGGCAGCGTTGAAGGGCGCACGCAAGCGCGGGCCACTTACCAAAAACTGCTCGGCCAAATCCGGCCGCTCTACGAAGCCAACGTCGCCCACTACCGGCGCCTGCAAGAGGAGACGCTCAGCGTGACGACGCCGGACGAGAGGTTGAATACGGCCTTCGCCTGGGCGAAGGTGGGAGTCGATAAGGGGCTGGCCACCAACCCGCTGTTGGGGACAGGTTTGCTGGCCGGCTTTCGCACTTCGGGCAACAGCGAGCGGCCGGGCTTCGCCTGGTTCTTCGGCCGCGATGCGCTCTGGACTTCGCTGGCGATCAATTCATATGGTGATTTCGCCGCGACGCGGGCGGCGCTTGACTTCCTCAAAAAATTCCAGCGGGCGGACGGCAAGATCCCACATGAGATTTCGCAATCGGCCAGCTTGATCCCTTGGTTTACTGACTATAGCTACCCTTGGGCGAGCGCCGACGCGACGCCGCTCTATATCGTCGCGCATGCCGACTACCTGCGGGCGAGCGGGGATCGTGACTTCATCCGCGCGAACTGGGAATCGCTCATCAAAGCCTACCGCTTCTCGGCTGCGACTGACACAGACGGCAACAGTCTGATTGAAAACACCAAGGTCGGGCACGGCTGGGTCGAAGGCGGCCGGCTCTACCCGCCGCACGAGGAGCTCTATCAGCAGGGCGTGTGGGTCGAGGCGCTGCGGTCATTGGCCGAGATGGCCGAAGCCCTCGCCGCAGACAAGCGGCAACCGGAAGATGAGCAACGGAGGCTGTCAACACTCACGGCTGAAGCACGGCAGCAAGCGGAGCGCGTGCGCGAGAAGATCGAGCAGACCTATTGGATCGAGACGCAGCAGATTTATGCCTTCGCGACCAACTTGCCGCGGGCTGAACCAAGCGATGATGAGCGCGAAGAAAAAGACCCGGCCCGCCAGGCGCGGATGAGGCAACTGCGCGAATCGCGCTTGATCGATGAAGTGACAGTGCTCCCGGCGGTGCCGATGTGGTGGCGTGTGCTCGACGAGCGGCGCGCCGACCAGATGCTCGACCGCATCGGTGGGGCCGAGATGAGCGCCGACTGGGGCGCCCGGATCATCTCAAATCAGAGCTTGATCTACGACCCGCTGAGCTATCACTACGGCTCGGTCTGGCCGCTCTTCACCGGCTGGGCCTCGGTGGCGGCTTACAAGTATCACCGCGCCCATATCGGTTTTGATTACCTGATGGCCAACGCTCTGTTGACCTACGACAACGCGCTCGGTTACGTGACCGAGCTGCTCTCGGGTGATTTCAATCAGGCGTTCGGCCGCAGCAGCCATCATCAAATCTGGTCGTGCGCGATGGTCATCTCCCCGGTGGTGCGAGGGATGCTGGGCCTGGAGGCTGATGCGATGCGCAACCGCTTCACCTTCGCCCCGCAACTGCCCGCCGGTTGGAAACAGGTCAGCCTCGATAATTTTCCGGTCGGGCAATCGCGGTGGCGACTCGAACTAACCACGTCGCCGAGGAACATCCTGGCGAGAATGCCACGCGAGGCCCGCGCTGACGACTATGTTTTAGGACTCATCGCTGAGCGACAATCATCCCCGCCGCCGGGTAGCCCATTGCCGGAGACGGAAATCACTTTCGCACCGAGTTTCCCGCTCGACGCCGAGGTCCATCGGGTGATGGTCAACGGCGAAGAAACGAAGTTCGATCTCATCCGCGCGCGGCACGACCTCACCTGCCGAATCAAAGCGATCGTCCCAACGCAAGCCTTGCTCATCCGGATCGAATACGCGCCCGGCACTGAGGTTCTCGTTGAGCACCCGGCGCCGCGCGTGGGCGATCGCTCGCATGCGCTCAAACTGCTGAGCGCCATCCCTTCAGAAAAAGAACTGCGCCTCACGGTTGAAGGGCGCGGCGGGGAGGACTATGAATTGCGCGTGCGCAGTCGCAAACCAGTCCTCAAAGCTACTGGTGCGATGGGAATGGCCAGAGGAGATGGCGGCATGACACAGCTCCGTGTAGCCCTGCCGCCATCAGAGCGCGGCGGCTACGTGCGGCAAACCATCCAACTGGAACTCGGGCCGGCGCCGAAATAGTCGTCACTGAGTTAAGACGTGATGCGTGAGGTAAGAGACCTGCACGGGCACGCCGCCGTTCACTTTCACTTTCACCAGGACCTGGTAATAGGTCGGCAACTTCGGCGGCGCGCCGGGCGGCGCGGTATTAAGGTGAGTGATCAGATCCTTGACGTACTCCGGCCGGCTCACGTACTCGGCGGCGGCCTGGGTGCCGAGCGTCGTAATGCCGGCGAGGATCAGCAGCCGGGTCTTCTGGTCTAAGCCTTGGAGGAGACTCACCACCGCATAATCTTCGGAGATCTGACTGCGCGAAGGCCCGTCTTGCTTGGCTATATAGGTCGGTTGCTCTCCCTCTTTCGGCTTAGTGTTGATCAGGCCGAAAGTGTTTTTCTGCTTCTCATCCTTCATCGGCCGGAAGAGGAAGTCCTGCTTCTGGGGCAGGTCGCGGAGAAAAAGGTTCTCCGCCGGGGAGCCGAGGACAACCAGATTTTCGGTCTTCAGGTCATCCCACGTGAGCAGCAGGCTGCGTTTGACGCGGAAAGGGTGCTTCACCCTGGTGAAGAAGTCGCCAAGGAAATAGACCCCCATGACCTCTCCAGTGCCGGTATAGTGCTCAATAACCGGGCCTTTTTTTTCAGCCGCGTTCAGTTCTTGAGGAATGGCCGGTGAGCCAAGGCTGCTGCCGGGAGAGTCTAAAGACTTGAGGAGTTTCATGCCCTCCTCAGCCGTCCCCTGGAAGAGGGTATTGCTGAAGACCACCAGGAACGGCTCAGGCGATTGCAGGAGATCACCCCACAAGGGGAAGGCCGCCTGCCGCTCAGCTGATGCAGCCGCCTCCTTTGCCAGAGACCCCTTCAGCCGGAGCGCCTCTGAACGATAATTGATGGCCAACCACCCCAAAATTAAGGCGAGCAGCGTCGAGCCAATCACGGCGGCCTTCAACTGCCAGCGAGATGATCTGTGCGGCGCAGCCACGGGAGCCGCGACTTCAGGCTCCAAGTCGGCCGTATGGGCCGAGCCATTCGCGTCTTGAAGATGAGAGAAGACCGGAGAGTAATGTCCCTTGGGCAAATCGATGATGATCTTGTCGCCCTTTCCTTCCGTGGCGTAATACTCTTGCAACTTCGTGCGGAGCCGGCTGGCTTGGACGCGCACGACCGAATCGATCCGGGAGTTATAGTCGCTATTGCGCCCGAAGACCTCGGTCGCAATGGTGTACTCTTTAAGATCATGATCCTGGTTGTCAATCGCCTTCTGCCCGACGAATCGGAGAAAGGCACGCAGGCTCTCCGACCCTTGCAGGGCACGACACTGCAAGACCTTCTCTAACTGCTCAAGCTTTTCTTCTCTGGTCACACTCGTTGAGTGTAACGTGTTACTAGCGGTATGTAACGGACGATTCGACATGACTGAAATAATAGAGTTTGAAGAAGTAACTGCATTATACGCCGCTTTACGCCTAAAGCAAGCGCAGGAGGTGTATCCTGCCTGCGTCAAATCAAGACCACTGAAAGATGAGCTTAAGCGCGGTTTCCTTGGACGGGAATTCTTCCGAGGATTTAAGCGGTCGGTAGAAGTTTAATTAGTAATCTTGACCTCCCCCGGTCAGGGGAGTAGAGTCTTTGTGTTCAATATATCCACATCATAAGTTGACGCTGCTTACCACATAACTGATCTTCAGGCGTAGCTCTGACAGCGTGGGCCGCAAGGATCCTATCCGAGACCTGAAGACACGGCTCCCTGCTGGGATGAATTTAGTTTTAATCCTTGGGCGTTCAGTCTGCTAATGGGACATTTCTCAGGAGAAGGGGACGCCGATGAGTCCCTGCGGGGGCTAGCGGCGGTGCCGACCCCAAGATAATTTACGACTCGATGATCGAGGTTTGGTCATCAACAGGAGGATCAGCTTATGAGAGCGATTCAGAAATTCTCTCTGTGCGCCTTATGCCTGCTGCTGTGTGTGGCCCTCTCACCCAAGAAGTTATTCGGGCAAGCGGTCTACGGCAGCATCCACGGCACCGTGACCGATGCCCGGGGCGGGGCAGTGCCCGGAGCCACTATCACCATCACCAGTGTCGAACGTAAAACTTCCGATACCGTGACCTCGAACGACTCGGGGATCTACGTCAAAGAACGCTTGCTGCCCGGCACCTATGAAGTCAAGGTGGAGAAGTCCGGTTTCAAGCTCGCTGTCATCCCGTCAGTGGTCGTCAATGTTGACACCTCAGCCAATACTGACGTCAAACTCGATCCCGGTGAGGTCAGCGAAACGGTCACGATCTCGGCCGAAGGCGAGCTTCTGAAGACCGACCGCGCGGATGTGGCCACCACCTTCGAGACGCGACAGATCACCGATCTGCCCATCCTCGACCGCAACTACACCAAGCTCATTCTGCTCACTCCGGGGACGCAGCAACAGCAATGGCAGCATGCGGCGAGCGAGAATCCGCAAGGCTCGATCCAAACCACCGTCAACGGCCAGCACTTCAGCGGCACCGGCTTCCAGCTTGACGGCACCGAGAACCGCGACCCGATTCTCGGCATCATCGTCATCAACCCCAACTTCGAGGCGATTGGCGAGACCAAGATCACCTCGCAGAATTATGACGCCGAATTCGGCCAGGCCATCGCCGGCGTAGCGACGGTGCAGACCAAGTCGGGCACCAACAACTTCCACGGCAGCGCCTTCGACTTCCGGCAGAGCGATGCCTTTCAGGCGCGCAATCCATTCTCGCAGGCGAACCGCGACCCGCTGACCGGCAGGTTCGTTCCCGTCACACTGAGGAACCAATTCGGCGGGGCGATCGGCGGCCCCGTCATTCACAATAAGCTCTTCTTCTTCGGCGACTATCAAGGGACGCGCAGTAAGATCGGCGGGTCGCGGCTACTGACAGTTCCGGCTGCGGCCACGCGCACTGGTGATCTGAGCGCATTCCTCGGTTCTGTCATCAAGGATGCTAACGGAAACCCGATTATGGTAACGACAACTACAGGTGTTGTTGTGCCAGCTCAAGTCGGCCTGGCCTTTGACCCGACGACCGGCGACCCAGCCACAGGTACGGGCCGTCGCGCCTTTGCCGATCCGACGCGGGCTACTGCCAGCAATCCGCTTGGCCTGAACATTATTCCCACATCCCGGTTGTCAACGCAGGCCCTCAATATCCTCAAACTGATCCCGACCTCCAACGCGCCGGGCACCGACAACGGCACGCGCAACAACTTCGTGGGCTCCGGCAGCGAAGGCTTCAACAACGATACCTTCGACGTCCGCATCGATGGGCGCGTCAGCGAGAAGCTCAACACCTTCGGACGCTTCAGCTTCGCCGACTACCGGATCAACGGCCCCACGGCGCTGGGCCAGGGCGGCGGCCGTGAGATCGTCTCGCTCGGCGGCACCTCGAAGGTGCGCAATCTGAGCCTGGCTTATGGCTTCGATTACACGCTCAACCCTTCGACGATCGTGGACTTCCGCTTCGGGTTCTTCCGCTACAAGGTCAACGTCCTCCCCTTCGACTTCAAGACCACTCCAGCGAAGGATGCGGGCATTCCCGGCCTGAACTTTGACGACTTCTCTTCCGGCCTGTTTGCGGGTTTCATCAAGCGCGGTCAGAACGAAGATTTGCTCAACTTCGGCTCCGGTCTCGGTGTCAACCGCTGCAACTGCCCGCTGGATGAGCAGGAAAAACAGTTCCAGTTCGTCGGCAACCTGACGAAGATCTGGGGCAATCATACGGCGAAGTTTGGCGTTGACGTCCGCCGCGCCTACAACTTGCGCGTGCCCAGCGATGCGCATCGCTCGGGAGAGCTGACATTCAACGCCGGAGATACCCGCGGGCCGAATGGCACTGGTCTCGGACTCGCGACCTTATTGCTCGGTGATGTCTCCAACATCAGGCGCTACGTGAGCACAAGCACGGATGCGCGTGAGCGGCAGTGGCGCCACTTCTACTACGGGCAGGATACCTGGCGCATCACACCGAAACTGACGTTGGCCTACGGCCTGCGCCTGGACATCATCAACCCGCAGACCGTCAATAAAGCTGGCAACGGCGGCTTCCTCGACTTGAACACCGGAGAGATCAAGGTCGCCGGAGTCGGCGGCATTGGCCTCAATGGGGATGTCGAGAACAGTGTGAACTTTGCCCCGCGCCTGGGCATCACTTATCAACTCACCCCGAAGACCGTGCTCCGTCTCGGCTACGGCCGCAGTTACGACATCGGCGTCTTCGGCTCGGTCTTCGGCCATTCGGTGACACAGAATTTGCCGGTGCTCGCGGTCCAGGAGCTTAATCCGACGAACGACTTTTCCAAGGTTTTCACCCTCGCGCAAGGGCCTTCGGCCCCTGTCTTCCCGGCCGTGCCTTCGAATGGTCGCTTCAAGTTGCCGAACGGAGTCTTCGCCCGTGCGTTGCCCGAAAAGCAGCGGCTGCCCACGGTGGACGCTTACAACGTGACCGTGCAACACCAGTTGACCAACACGATCTCGCTCGAGGCGGCCTACGTCGGCAACAAAGGGACGCACGTCTTCGCCGGCGGCGGCCCCGCCTTCAATATCAATGAAGCGACCCTGGTCGGTTTCGGCACGCTCTCGACCGATCAGCGCCGGCCCTTCTTTAATAAGTTCGGCTGGACGCAAGGCATCGACTTCTTCTGCAACTGCGCGGACAACCGCTACGACGCGCTGCAGACCAAGATCACCAAGCGCTTCTCCCGCGGCCTCTCGTTCCTCGCCCACTACACCTACCAAAGGGCGCTGAACAACGACGGCAGTCAATTCTTCTTCAACCGCGCTTTGAATCGTGGCCCGGAAGATTTTGACCGCACGCACAGCTTCGTCTTGACCAACGTCTATGAGCTGCCCTTCGGGCGGAACAAGCGATATTTGTCGGGCGTGGCGAGGCCGGCGGACCTGATCATCGGCGGGTGGCAGTTCAATTCGACGACTACGGTCCAAAGCGGCTTCCCGTTCAATGTCGGCTTCGACACCGGCGGCATCAGCGACACGGGGCCGAATCGTCCCGACATTGTGGGCGATCCCAAGACTGGCGGGTCGCGGACCCGGTTCTTCGATCCGACGGTCTTCAAGGCGCCGGCCAAAGGGACCTTCGGCAACTTGCCGCGCAATTCGCTGCGCGGGCCGAAATACTTCAGGACCGACGCCTCGCTCTTCAAGAAGTTCATCTTCAGCGAGTCGAAGAATCTGGAGTTCCGGGTTGAAGTGGTGAATCTCTTCAATCACGTCAATCTGGATCTGCCTAATTCATTCATCGGCAATCCAGCGAGCCCCAACTCCGACGCTGGTCGCATCACCTCGACCGCCTTTTTCGGCAACGATCTCCAGCGTAATTTCCAATTCGCTCTAAAGTTCGCCTTCTAACGGCTTCGAGCGACAAAGATCCGATATCATGAGGGGGGCCTCCTTGGGCTCCCCTCTTTTCTTGTGCTATCCTTCATTGACCTAACTTGACGGCGAGGAGGTAAGGATGAGTCAAAAGATTACGGCGATTTATGCTGACGGAGTCTTACGGCCGCTGACACCGCTGGAACTGCCTGAGCAGACGCAAGTCGAGATCGAAGTGCGGCAGGTAACGGTGCCTGGGGCGACTGGCGCCGACGAGCGCCATCGGATTCATCAGGCGCTGGTCGCTGCTGGTTTAGTCAAGGAGCGCCCGGCCGCGCCAGCGCCAGCCCATCCGCTCTCTGCCGAGGAACGAGAAAGACTTGGCCGCATTTTCTCTGTCGGGAAACCTCTGTCCGAAATCATTATCGAAGAACGTGAGGGACGCTGATGGCGGCTTACTATGCCGACAGCAGTGTGCTCGTCAAATGCCATGTGCCGGAGACCGGCGCTGCCTGGTTTGGCGCGCTGGCTGCACCGGCCGCAGGCCACATCATGGTCACGGCTCAGATCAGCTTGGTCGAGGTTTACAGCGCCCTGAATCGCCGAGTGCGTGAAGCTTCAATCAGTCTTCTGGATTAACAGACCATCCTAACCATCATTGATCGCGCACGCATGGCAACCCTGCCCAAGAAGTTTTTATGAAGCAGTTGTTCATCGCATTGATCTTGAGCCTCGTCTCTGCCACTGTCACCGTCGCACAGGGGCAGCCCGATCAACTGGCGCCCACACTCGCCGAGGCCCGCACACTCATCAACGAGGGTCACCCCACAGCCGCGATTGCAAAGTTGCGCGCGTTGCCGAATCCCACTGACGTGAGCGTGACGCACCTCTTGGGCATCGCCTACTACCACGCGAACGACCACGTCCGCGCCATCGCCCAGCTCGCCCCCATCGTGGAGCAGCTTCCGCCGGATTCGCTGCAGCGGCGCGAAGCCATTCAAATCCTCGGGCTCTCGCACTACCTCGCCGGCCACATCCCGGAATCAGTTCCCTTCCTCGAACAGGCGCGGGCCTGGTCGGCCAATAACACTGAGCTAGCCTACGTGCTGGGCCTGGCCTATGTCCAAACGCACCAGCCGGCCAAGGCCCGCGAGTCATTCGCGCGCATGTTTCGTGTCGCGCCGGACTCATCGGCGGCGCACTTGTTGACCGCTCAGATGATGATCCGGCTTGAATTCGAGGAATTCGCCGAGGCCGAATTGAAGCAGGCCATCGCGAAAGATCCCAAATTCCCGCAGGCCCACTACCTGCTCGGCCAACTCGCGATCTTTCGCGCCCGGTATGACGAGGGCATCGCGCTGATGGAGCGCGAGATCGAAATCAATCCCGGCTTCTCGATGGCTTACTGGCGGCTGGGAGACGCTTACACCCGGCAGCTCAAATGGGACGAAGCGATTCCACCATTGCAGAAAGCGATCTGGCTCAATCCGTACTTCAGCGGTCCGTTCATCATCCTCGGCAAGGTCTACTTGAAAAAGAAGGACCTGGGCAACGCCGAAGGCATGCTGCGACAGGCGGCGCAGATGGATCCGAATAACGCCTCGGCGCACTACCTGCTCGGCCAGGTCTTTCAGCAAACCAACCGGCCGGAAGAGGCCAAGCGCGAATTCGCATTGGCCGAGAAGCTCCAAGGCAACTCAAACAGGCAGGAAAAGTAACACGTCGGGATTGCGGTTTGAAATTCAGATTGCAGATCTCTTCTTCTGCGGTGCACATTGGATGATGATGAAGTCTCGACTCTGGCCATCATTGCGTCTTTGCCTCGGCACTATTTTTCTGCTCTCCGTTTCGAATCCCTCCAACAATCCGCAATCCCCAATCCGCAATCCGCAATCGCTCTGGCCCTCTCCGGTCACTCTCGTGGACATCGCCGCGCAAGCCGGTCTGACCCGGCCGATCATCTATGGGGGCGTCGAGACGAAGAAGTACATCATCGAGACCAACGGCTGCGGCGTGGCGTTCTACGATTATGACAACGACGGGTGGATGGACGTCTTCGTCTTAAGCGGCACGCGGCTCGAAGGCTTTCAGAAAGGGCAGGAGCCGACCAACCGGCTCTACCGCAACAACCGTGACGGGACCTTCACCGACATCACCAAGCAGGCGGGGCTGACGCACACGGGTTGGGCTTCGGGACTCTGCATCGGCGATTATGACAACGATGGCTATGATGATTTGTTCATCACCTACTGGGGTGCGAACGTCCTCTACCACAATAATGGCAACGGCACGTTCACGGACGTCACAGCCAAAGCAGGATTGGGATCGGATCAAATCCGTTGGGGGTCGGGGTGCACCTTCATTGACTACGACCGTGACGGGCGGCTCGACCTGTTCGTCGCCAACTACCTGAGCTTCGACCTCAAGACGGCGCCGATCCCAGGCGTCTCCGCCAACTGCACGTGGAAAGGCATCGCCGTCAATTGCGGGCCCAAGGGACTACCCTTCGCCAGGAATTGGCTCTATCACAACAACGGCGACGGCACCTTCACCGATGTTTCAGACAAGTCGGGCATCAGCCAGGTGAAGGAGCGCTACCCGATGACGGCGGCGGCGGCCGACTTCGATGAGGACGGCTGGACAGACATTTACGTGGCCTGCGATTCGACGGCGAGCATTCTTTATCATAACAACCACGACGGCACCTTCACCGATGTCGCGCTCGAAAGCGGGGCGGCCTACAACGAAGACGGCCAGCCGCAAGCCGGGATGGGGTTGGCCATTGGCGATTACAACGGCGACGGGCACCTCGATATCTTCAAGACGCATTTCGCCGATGACATTCCGGTGCTCTACCGCAACCTGGGCAAAGGCATGTTTGAAGACGCGACGATGGCCACGGGGCTGGGGAGCGTGACCCGATATGTCGAGTGGGGCGCCGGGATGCCGGACCTCGACAATGACGGCTGGCCCGACATCGTCTACGTCACCGGCAATGTCTATCCCGAAGTTGAAAAATACTTCAAGCAGTACGCCTACCGCGGGCCGCGCCTCGTTTTCCGGAACCTCGGCACCGGCCGTTTTACGGATGTCACCGAGCAGAGTGGTCCCGGCGCCCTCGCCCAGCATACCAGCCGGGGCTGCGCCTTCGGTGATTTCGATAACGACGGCGACCTGGACATCTTGGTCATGAATATGAACGAGCCGCCTTCGCTGCTGCGCAACGATTACGCCGGCCCGAACTACTGGCTCAAGGTCAAGACCGTCGGGGTTAAATCAAATCGCACCGGGATCGGCGCACGCGTTGTCGTCACCACTGGCATGCACCAGCAGGCGCAAGCCGTGCTCAGTCAAGCCAGCTACTATTCGCACAATGACCTGCGGCTGCACTTCGGCTTGGGCGAGAAAACGAAAGCCGACCGCGTGGAAATCTATTGGCCGAGCGGCCAGGTGGAAGTCCTCAAGGATGTCGCGGCCAATCAATTGATCACCGTTAAGGAAGGCTCCGGCGTGATCAAGGCCGAGCCGGGTCCGCTCAAAGGTTCGAGACGATGAGACTCAATGTACGCCGAGCGTGGGGACTAAGAACTCTTCAGCCGCGGCATCGAGTGGGGCGGGGTTTGCTTCACGGTCTACTCGGTCGTCTGTTTCGCCGTCTCGTTCGCCCTGCCGCAACTCGCGATGCGGACCAACCTCAACTTTTTCATCGTGCTGCCTGAGGTCTCCGCCGCGCTCACCTTCGGCTGGATCGTGAAACATATTTTTCATAATAGCGAGGTGGCTGTGGTCGCGATGGGGGGCGTGTTCATGCTCATCGCCGCACTGCTCGTGCAACTGGTCCGCGATGTGGGGGCGGAGACCGCACCGAAAGAGCACGCCGTATTCGAGGCTGCGGCGCATGAGAAATTCACGCTGCCCGAATCAGCGCAGCCCGTCCCCAACACGGGAGCACAACCAGTCTGCCGGATCGAGCCTGAAGAATGAAGGGTCCGAACGGCCATTTATCTGCCTCAGCGACTGCGCCCACCGTCTGAATTCACTCTGGTCCGGCCTGGCCGCAGGATGATGATCAGCTGTAAAAGGGCCATGACCACCCCGCCCAGGAAGGGGATGGCAAGTCCCGTTCGCAAGGCGCCTGATCTGTCCGACACAAGTCCCACTGCCCAGGGAATCAGCGCTCCACCCAAACTGGCCAGCACGAAGATGAATCCGGCCAACTGCGGCGCGAGCGCCCCCAAGCGTTGCGTGAAGATCGCGAACGTGGTGGGGAAGACTGGGGCCATTCCAAAACCCGCCAGCCCAGCGCCCACTGAAGCACCCATGATTCCTCCGCTTCCCAGGATCATCCCCAGACCAGCGATCGTGGCGAGCAAGCCGCCCATGACTAGGGTCTCACCAGCAACCAGCCGCAATGCGGCCGGGGCCGCAGCCCTGCCGATCAATAGTCCTGCCCAGAACAGTGACTGCACGATTGCCCAGCGAGATGAAGGAGAGGTGTCAAGGCGGCGCGCGAAAGAGGCGACCCAGCCGCCGGTGGCAGTCTCGGTTCCGGTGTAAATAAAGATCAACCCGCCGGTCAGGAGCGCGTACGGACTCAGCCAGGCTCGGATGGTCGATGATCCGGAGGGCGAAGCTTGAATGTGCCCGGGAGAGAAATCGAAGGGAGGGCACCTCATAATCGGAAGAGAGATGCCGGCCAATAGCCCTGCCAGACCTAATAACGGCCGGTCCAGACGGCCGCCCTGCGCAAGCCAGGAGATGAGTGGCGGGCTGAGGACGGCACCCAGCCCCCACATGAAATTCAAGATGTTGAGCGCCGCCGCCCGCCGCTCCGGGTACATCTCCGAGATCAAGAGGTTGGTCGCCGGGATGGTCAGACCGAGGCCAAGGCCATAGGTGAAGACCGAAACCATGCCCACGGCCCAGGGGCTGACGCCGAGGCAAGCGACAGCGGCGGCCATCCCGCCATAGCCCGTCGCCAAGAGTGGTAAGAGCCCGAATCTTTTGATCAGCGGCCCCGAAGCCGCGGCCCCGAGCAGCGCCCCCGCAAACTGCGCCGTGAACAGGCGACCGGCCTGCGCATCATCCAGCCGCCACTTCGAGGAGAGCATCGGCAGGAGGGGGCCAAGCATGGTGTTCACGACACCAACCAGCAAAAAGCCGGCCTGAGCCAGGATCGCCAGCCGCCTCGCCGGCGGTGGCGGAGAGATGAAGGATGCGCCTTCTGTCATGCTGGCTACGGATGGCGGGCTGCGCTATCCGGCACGCGGCCCGAGATGAAACTTTTTCACCACCGAGGAGACAGCGGTTCGCAGAGGCAAGACCAACACCGCTGTGTGCCTGCGGCGTCCTCGGTAGTGAAAAAAAGTTTCAGTCGTTACCGCGCACAGGATCACACTCTCAAGTCTTGCTCCGTTCCTTCCGCGGGCGTTGGCCTGGTTTATTCACCGGTCGAGCAAGCGCCGTCGATTGGCGGATGACCAGTTCCGGCTCCACGGTCACGAGTTCAGGGTAAGGTGCGTGGGGGCCGTTGGCAATGCGCCGCAACAAGTGTTCGGCGGCCAGCTTGCCCATCTGCCAGAGAGGTTGCCGGATCGTGGTCAGGGCCGGATTATGGAAGGCCGCCGCATGCACGTCGTCAAAGCCGATCACAGAAACGTCTTCAGGGACCTGGCGGCCGGCTTCGCGCAAGGCACGGATGGCCCCAATCGCCGAGATGTCGTTGAAGGCGAAGAGGGCGGTGAACGGCTCGTCTGCGGCCAATAGTTTTTGAGTGGCCACATAACCCGTCTCGGGGGAAGGAGAATCGCCTTCCAGTTGCCTGACGAGTTGGGGATGGATCGGGACCTTGAGCCGGCGGGCCGTGCCGCGAATCGCGGCCCACCTCACGGCGGTGTCGGAACTGAAGTCTTGGCCTTTGATCACCGCCAGGCGGCGGTGACCGAGTTGCGCCAGGTGTTCGAGCGCCAGCGCCGCCGCCCGCTCGTGATTGAGCACGATGTTGGTCACACCTTCCGCGTCTTCATGCCCTGAGACGGCGACGACCGGCAAAGGCGATGGGCGGTGCTGCGGCGTGTCGACGGCGATCAGCCCCTCGACACAGCGCTCCAGGAAAAACTGCGGGTAGCGTTCGATCAAATCCGGCCGGTGACGGTGGCTGGCGACGAAATAGAAGTAGCCCTCTTGCAGTAAATAATCTTCAACCCCACTTAAGACCATCGCGGAATAGCCGTCGCTCAATTCCGGCACGAGCACCCCCAAAGTGTAGGTGCGCTGCGCCCGGAGCGAGCGGGCGATGAAATGTGGCCGGTAGTTGAACTCCCGGGCGGCCTCGAAGATGCGGTCCTTCGTCTGCTGCGGGATCGAGCTGGCCGCGGCCGATCCGTTCAGCACAAGCGAGAGGGTGGTGGGAGACAGGCCGAGGTGCGCGGCCAGTTCCTTCAAGCCGACCGGACGATTGGCCCCCCGCCCGTCCGCGCCATGGTCTTTATGGATCCTCTTCTTGCTTGGCACCGCGCGAGTTTCGCACAACGAAAAATTCAAATCAAGCCGGAGGTGGGACGGCCTTGAGTTAAATCGCTTGACGCCTCCGGGGCAAAGTGCTATATACCGGCCTGATCTAGTAAATCGTTTTAGTAAGCTTAATCGGGCGGTTGCGGCCAGTGATCGGCGCGGGGTGTAGTGTCATCTCTCACGGCTCATGGAATGGGCCGAGGAGCATGCCGGCTCAGCTCAATCACCATTTCCGTCACCGTCTCGGGTCGCGGTTCCATCAGCAATCAATTTCAGACCAGGGAGGGATTGGTTATGCGCCGGCTACTTTCTTCTTTTCCACGCGTCGCCCTGTGCTCACTGCTCGCAGTGCTCTGCGCCGCGACCGCACGCGCGCAATTCAAGGCCAGCATTCAAGGCACGGTGACGGACGCGTCGGGCGCCGTGGTTTCAGGGGCCACCGTCACGGTGACCAACCTCGAGACCGGGAGGACACAGCATGTGGAGACGAGTGGCGATGGCTTCTACCGCATCTCAGGTTTGCCGCCGGGCAAGTACAAGGTCACCGCCGAACTGACAGGGTTCAAGCAGAAGGTGCTCGACGAGGTCACTGTCAACGCCGAGGAAGAAAGGGGAATCAATCTCAAACTCGAAGCTGGCCCGGTAACGGAGTCTGTCACCGTCACGGGCGAGTCGGTGCAGCCGCTTCAGACCGAGAACCCGAACATCGACCGCGCAATCACCAATCGCGAAGTGCTCCGCCTGCCGCAATTCGGGCGCGACCCTTACGAGTTGATCCGCCTCACGCCGGGTGTCTTCGGGCAAGGCGCCCGGAGCGGCAGCGGCGGGGCCGTCAACCTGCCGAACACGACCGGCCCGGGCGGCTCGAGTACCTCAGTCTTTCAAGTCGAGAATCAAGTGCCGGTCAGCGCCAACGGGCAGCGCGTCTCGAACAACAACTTCCAACTCGACGGCGTCAGCGTCAACAGCCTCGGCTGGGGCGGGGCGGCGGTGGTGACGCCGAACCAGGAGTCGGTCAAAGAGGTGCGCGTGCTCTCCAGCAGCTACTCGGCCGAGGACGGGCGCAACAGCGGGGCGCAGGTCAAGGTCGTCTCGCAGAATGGGACCAACGAGTTTCACGGCAGCGGCTTCTTCAAATACAGCGACCCCGGTCTGAACGCCTTCAATAAGTACGGCGGGACGACCGGCAACCCCAACATCAACGCCCCGCCGGTCAGGGTCCAACGGCGCTTCCGCCAATTCGGCGGCAGCCTCGGCGGCCCCGTCTACCTGCCGCGCTTCGGCGAAGGCGGCCGATCATACTGGGAGGGCAAGAACCGCCTCTTCTTCTTCTTCTCGTACGAAGGGCTGCGCGAGAAGACCAACAACACTTACAACTTTTACGTCGAAACGCCCCAGTACCGAGACTTGATCAGTCAGCTCAGGCCGAACAGCGTGACGGCGCAGGTGCTCAATTCGTCGGGCGTCCTGCCGCGCATCGTGCAGGTCTTGCCCGCCGATTGCAGCATCTACGGCAGCAACGCGGCGACCCAGTGCCGGGTCGTTCCCGGCGGATTGGACATTGGCTCACTGACAAGTGCGGTCGGACAATATGTCACTCCGGCGACGGGCGGCGGATTCGATAATATTCCGGACCTGCTCTTCGCTCAGCTCGCGAATCCCGCGCGCACGCGCGGCGACCAATTCAACACGCGGATCGATTACAACCAGGGCAGCAATGCGTTCGCCCTCAGCACCTACTTCACGCGCCGCAACGATCTCAGTGCCGATACAAATGCACAGAGCCGTCCGATGGCCGACACCAGCTTCAAGCCTCTCAACTCGGCGGTCACGCTCACCTACAACCGGACCCTCTCCACCACCATCCTCAACGAAGCGCGTGCGAACTTTACGCGGTTCGCCTTCAACCAGGTCGAGTCCTCACCCGACGTGAACTACGGCATCCCCCGCGTCGAGGTGGAAGGACTACCGATCCCGGGCCGCATCCGATTCGGCGCGCCGCGGGGAGAGACCAGCCCCGGCGTCTTCGCGCAGAACACCTACGCGTTTCGCGATACGTTGAGTTGGGTCCGGGGGAACCAGGCCTGGAAGTTCGGGGCCGAGGTCACCCGCGAGCAGAACAATAACAACCTGCTGGGCGGCGCCCGTCCCGACTATTCATTCGTCGGGCTCTTCAACCTCGCCAACGACGCGCCGATCTTTGAGGCGATCAACACCGACCCGGCTACGGGGCTGCCGGCCAACGCCCAGCGTTATTTCCGCACCACCGACTACGGCTTCTTCGCGCAGAACGACTGGAAGGTGCGTCCCAACCTCACGCTCAACCTCGGGCTGCGTTATGAGTACTTCACCCCGCTGCGCGAAAAGCGTGGGCGCATCACCAACCTGGTCTTCGGCCCGAACGGCTTGAAAGACAGCAAGGTCGTGGTCAAGGACGAACTCTTTGAGCCGGACCGCAACAACTTCGCGCCCCGTTTCGGCTTCGCCTACGACCCGAAGAGGTTTCAGGATAAGCTCGTGGTGCGCGGCGGCTTCGGCCTCGCCTACAACCGCATCCCCAACACGCTGTTTGATAACACGCGCGGCAACCCGCCGTTCTTGGCCCGCAACAGCCTCTGCTGCGCCTCGGCCTCAAACCCGTTCGTGGGCGGGACGATCCGCTACACGCTCGGCAGCTCACTACTGAATTATCCGGTGAATCCCGCGCTGGCCAAAGGGATCGATCCGGTGACGAACGGGGTCATCGGCAGCTCGGTGGAAATCTATGGGACGCCGTCCGAGGTGCCGAATTCCTACGTCTACCTCTACTCGCTCGATGTTCAGTACAGCCTCCCGTGGAACCTCGTCGCGACGCTCGGTTATCAGGGGAGCGCCGGGCACAAGCTGATCCGGCTGGTGAACCAGAACTATCTCTTCACGAACAATCCGTCCTTCAGCCAGGTCTTCTTCATCACCCCGGACGTGAATGCGAACTACAACGCCTTGAACGCCCGCCTGACGCACCGCTTCGCGCGGGGCTTTCAACTCGACGCGATCTACCGGTGGGCCAAGAGCATTGACACGCTCTCCTACGAAGGCCCCGGCTTTGTCACCAACCAGACCTTCCCGCAAGACCTGAGCACCGAGCGCGGGCCTTCGGATTACGACGTGCGGCACTACTTGACGCTCTCCGGGTTGTGGGACCTGCCACTCTTCAACACGCGCACGGACCTCGCGGGCAAGGTGCTCGGTGGTTGGCAACTCAACGGCATCTTGACTGCGCATACCGGTTTCCCGTGGACGCCGGTGACGAACCGGCCGTCGCTGGTCACGCCCGGCGGAAGAACTCTTTCGCCCATTCGCCCGATCGCTTATCTCGGCGGGGCGTTGGATGACACTTCGAACAGCGCCTTCATCCGGCCCGGCGGCAACTTCCCCGGCGGCGGTGACCGTTACTTTGTCATTACCGGGAGCGCCCAGCGGCCGGGCATCGGGCGCAATTCCTTCCGCGGGCCGCATTACTTTTCGGCTGACCTGAGCGCGGTGAAGAGGTTTAAGTTCACCGAAAGGTCGGGGCTCGACTTCCGGGCCAACCTCTTCAACGCTTTCAATAAACTGAATCTCCAACACATTCAGTTCGGCAGCGCGGGCGCGCTCGTTGAGAATCCGAACTTCGGCCGCTCGCCGGGTGGGCTGGCCGGCCGCGTGGTTGAATTCCAGGCGCGGTTCTTCTTCTAGCTCACGTCCTTGAGGACGCAAGGGTAGAATGAATCACCAGGGCCGCCAGGGAGAAATTACCCTGGCGCCTTGATGGTTTAGTGGTGAAGCTGAAGGGGATTGTCAATGAAGTTTGAGAAGCTGGCGAGCGGGCTATTGATGCCGACGCTCATCGTTTCATTGATGTCCTCCGCTGCCCTGCCGCGGCAGCACACGGACATTGAAAAAAGAATCGATGCCTTGCTCGCGCGGATGACGCTCGAAGAAAAATTCGGCCAGCTCCAGCAGCTCGACGGCGAGGCAAATGGGAACTACCGCCCGGAACATCGCGACCTCATCCGCCAAGGTCTGCTCGGCTCGACGCTCAACGTGCGGGGCGCGCAGAGGACGAACGAGTTGCAGCGCATCGCGATGGAAGAGTCGCGCTTGAAGGTCCCGGTGCTCTTCGCCTTCGACGTGATTCACGGCTACCGCACGATCTTCCCGGTCCCGCTCGGCGAAGCCAGTAGTTGGGACCCGGCGGCGGCGGAGCGTTCGGCAAGTATCGCGGCCGCGGAAGCCGCGGCGGCAGGCGTGCGCTGGACTTTTGCGCCGATGGTGGACATCGCGCGTGATGCGCGCTGGGGTCGCATCGTCGAAGGCGCGGGCGAGGATCCTTATCTTGGATCCGTCATGGCCCGTGCGCGAGTGCTCGGCTTTCAAGGGCGCGACTATGGCGCCCCCGATAAAGTCCTCGCCTGCGCTAAGCACTGGGTCGGGTACGGGGCGGCCGAAGCGGGGCGCGATTACAACACGGTGGACATGTCAGAGGCGAGGTTGCGCGAAGTCTTCTTCCCGCCGTTCAAAGCGGCATTGGACGCGGGCGTCGGGACTTTCATGAGCGCCTTTAACGACCTCAACGGCGTGCCGGCTTCAGCCAATCCATTTACGCTGACCGAAGTTTTGCGCGGCGAATGGAAATTCGACGGCTTCGTCGTCAGCGACTATACATCAGTGCAGGAACTCATCAACCACGGGCTGGCAGCAGACGGGGCGGAGGCGGCACGCTATGCGCTCAGCGCGGGTGTGGACATGGAGATGGTCAGCCGGCTCTACAACCGGCATGGGCCGCAACTGATCAAAGAGGGCAAACTCTCCCAGGCCGCGGTCGATGAAGCGGTGCGGCGGGTGCTGCGCATCAAGTTCCGGCTGGGGCTGTTTGAGCAGCCGTATACCGATGAGGCCCGCGAGCACACCGTCATCTTGAGCCCGGCACATGTCGCGGCCGCGCGCGACATCGCCGGGCGCTCGATGGTGCTCTTGAAGAACGAGCGCGAGACGCTGCCGCTCAGCAAAAGCGTCAGCTCAATCGCGGTCGTCGGCCCGCTCGCTGACGACCGGCAGGCGCCACTCGGCTCGTGGACCGGCGACGGCCGGAAGGAAGACGTGGTCACCCTGCTCGCCGGCATCAAGGCGAAGGTCTCTCCGGGGACGAAAGTCGCCTACGCCAAAGGGTGTGAGATCACGGGCGATGCGGCGGCAGGCTTCGATCAAGCCGTCCGCCTCGCACGTGAAGCGGACGTGGCCGTCGTCGCCGTGGGCGAAGCGGCGGAGATGAGCGGCGAAGCTTCTTCCAGAAGTTCGCTCGACCTGCCGGGCCGCCAGTTGGATTTAGTCAAAGCGATCTCGGCGACGGGCAAGCCGACCGTCGTGGTCTTAATGAACGGCCGTCCACTCACCATCAACTGGATCGCAGAGAACGTGCCGGCAATCCTGGAAACCTGGTTTGCGGGCATTCAGGCAGGCCACGCGATGGCTGATGTCATCTTCGGGGACGTGGCCCCTGGCGGCAAACTTCCCGTGACGTTCCCGCGCGCGGTCGGTCAGGAGCCACTCTACTACAATCATAAAAGCACCGGGCGACCGCCGGATGCTCAAAATAAATACACGTCCAAATATCTCGACGTGCCGATGACGCCACTCTACCCGTTCGGCTACGGCTTGAGCTATACGCCATTCAAGCTCTCCAATCTGCAATTGAGCGCTCAGCGCATCCGCCCGGAGGGACGACTGACAGTGAGTGTCGAGGTGGAAAACACCGGCCGGCGCACGGGTGATGAAGTGGTGCAGCTCTACATCCGAGATTTAGCGGCCAGCGTCACGCGGCCCGTAAAAGAGCTGAAGGGCTTCGAGCGCATCACGCTTCATCCTGGAGAGAGGCGCCGCGTTGAATTCACGCTCACCCCTGAGCACCTCGGCTTTTACAATCGTCAGATGCGTTTTGTGGTTGAGCCGGGCAGGTTCAAAGTCACCGTCGGCACTAACTCAGCGGACGGGCGGGAAGCGAATTTTGAAGTGGCCGAGAAATAAGCATGAAGCTGGTTCATAAATCAGAGCAGCGAAGCCTTTGGAGTGCTGCGGCCTGGCGCAGCTTTCCCAGCTTTGCATCCGAGCGCCGGGGCATCGAGGGGCGACCAAAGCGGTGCCAGGCGATACTGCTGGCGAATGTAGGGCCGCGCACAAAATGTCCGACAAGCTGCCAGCTTGTCGCGGTCTCGGCGAGCGAATCATTGGGTTTGACGCTCAAGCCGGCGACAAGCTGGCAGCTTGTCGGACCTGGGTTGAATTCGCCAGCAGTATCCCAAGTCACCGCACTCCAAAGGCTCTGCATATTTCTGCTCATCTTCGCGCTGACCGCTAACACCGGCTTAGCGCTCGCTACTCGACGTGCAACCCGCCAGTCGGGAACATCAACACTGTCAGCCGAGGACCAGACATTTCTCGAAGACCTCTCGCGCCGTTCATTCAGTTTCTTCTGGGAGCAGGCCGACCCGACGACCGGCCTCGTGCTCGACCGCGCGCACACTGACGGGTCACCGCACCGCGAAGACCGCCGCCATTTCGCGAGCATTGCCGCGACGGGGTTCGGCCTCACCGCGCTGTGCATTGCCGCCGAGCGCCGCTGGGTCGAGCCGCGGCAGGCGCGCGAGCAGGTGCGCACGATCTTGCGCTTCTTTGCCGAGCGCTCGCCGCACGAGCACGGCTGGTTCTACCACTTCGTAGACTCCCGGACGGGCGAGAGGTTTAGAAACAGCGAACTCTCGTCGATCGACACGGCGCTCCTGCTCGGCGGCGTCCTGACGGCTCGGCAGCGGTTCCGCGACGACGCCGAGATCGTGCGGCTCGCGACGCGGATCTATGAGCGCGTAGATTTCCAGTGGATGCTCAACGGCCACCCCACGCTACTCTCTCACGGCTGGAGGCCCGAAAGCGGTTTTATCAAGAGCCGCTGGGATCATTACAGCGAGCACACCATGCTCTACTTGCTGGCCATCGGGTCGCCGACGCACCCGATCTCGCCGGAGTCCTGGTGGGCGTGGAGGCGCGACTGGGTCACTTATGGAGATTACCACTACCTCGCCGGGGCGCCGACGCTCTTCACTCACCAATATTCGCACGCCTGGGTCGACTACCGCGGGCGCCGCGAGGACCGGGCGCCGCACATCGACTACTTTCAAAACTCCGTGACCGCCACGCAGGCCCACCGGGCCTTCTGCCTCGATCTGGCGAAGGAATTCCCCGGCTATTCGGCGGAGGTCTGGGGCATCTCGGCCTCCGACAGCGCTCACGGGTATGTGGCCTGGGGCGGGCCGCCGCGCCGAGGCCCGATTGACGGGACGGTCGTGCCTTGCGCGGCCGGCGGTTCGCTGATGTTCACGCCGGAGATTTCACTCGCGGCCTTACGCGCCATGCGGGAGAAGTTTGGCGAGCGCATTTACGGCCGCTACGGTTTTGCGGACGCTTTCAACCCCGCCACCGGGTGGGTTGATTCAGACGTGATCGGCATCGACGTCGGCATCACCTTACTCAGCGCCGAGAATTTGCGGACGGGAAATGTCTGGCGCTGGTTCGGGCGTAATCCCGAGCCGGTGAAAGCAATGCGATTGATCGGACTTCGGAAAGCAGACGAGAAAAGCGTGAAGCGGAAGAGTTGATCAGGTCGATTATAGTGTCGGCAATCTCAACGGGTGTCAGCGAGAGCCTGAAAGGCGCCTTCGACTGACGCACGTCAGGGACGCTCCCTCTAAATCCCTCCACCCCTCTGGCGACTGCCGCAAAGCCCCAGCGGGCGAGCCCCGAACGGGCCCCACACAGAGGTGGTAGGATGATGGCAGAGAGAGTCACTGGTCTTGCTGAATCACCGCCCACACCTCACCATCCTCCATCCACCCTGACAGCCTTGGAGTTTACGACTTTATGTCCTCAATGCAGCCAAACATCGAAGAGATGATCCGATTGCGTCAGACTTAGGGCCTGTCGAAAGAGGACCGGGCCGGGAGGCTCTACGAGCTTGGCCGTCAAGCCCAGGTTATTTATTTCGTCGCCACCTTGCCAGGCGCCGTTTTGTTGATTCGCGCTGCCATCAGGCGCACGAGTTCGGCATTGGTGAATGGCTGCCAGCCATGCGGCTTCATCGGCCGCCCGTACTCAAAGACGGCCTCCGACTTCGGGTTGTCGGTTGATGTCAAGCAGTCTTCAAGCAGATACACCGCGAGGTTCAGGTAGTAGTTGTCCATGTCGCCGCAGTAGACGTGGATCTTGCCCACGAGATCTCGCCCGATCCGGGGCCAGTTCTTCTCGAGGTTGTACCTGAGATCGTAGCCGTGATCGCGCATGTAGAGGGCGACCTCCTGATCGATCTTGCCCGTCAGCCGATCCCAGATCGGGCGGGGATAGCCGTCCTGGCCGACGGGTCCGTAGGCGGCGTCCCAGGCGGCGATTTGTTGGCCGGAACGCACGTGACTTCCGAGCACGGCCTCCAGGCGACTCATTTCTCGCATCGTCAGGGTGACCTGCCCATCCGGATTTCTCGAGAGCGGCCGGATGAGCTTGCCCCAATCCCCATTCGGTACTTCGAAGGCGTTATCATCCGCATAGACATTCGACATTTGATAACGCCGGAAATCTACCGGGTCGGGATACAACACCCACGTGCCATTGAAGAGCTTCGGATGGAAGACCTGCAGCGCTAAAGCTTCCCAGCCTCCGGTCGAACCACCCGTCAGCACCCGCGCCGGCGGCTCCGAGATGATTCTGAATTTTTCCTCCAGGTACGGAATCAGTTCCTTCGTGAGCGCATCGCCGTAAGGGCCATTGTTAGCGGAGTTCACCGCGTAAGAATCATCGTAGTAGGGCGTCGGGTGTTGAAAGGTCACCCCCACCATGCGCGGGAAGTTGTCGGACATCCAGGCCTGCGCGAACTCGTATCCCGTCTCCCTCGCGCTCCGGCTGAGCCTAGCTCTGCGCTGCTCTTCGCGTTCGGGAGTAACGGGCGGCTGAGTCGTGAAGCCGAAAGGAGTGCCGAGTCCGAAATGACCTTGAATGTAAATCGCCGGATACTTCTCCTTCGCGCTCTGAGCGTAACCCTTCGGCAGCAGCAGGGTGGCGCCGAGGTAAATCGGATGCCCCCAGAACTCCGACAGCAGCGGGCTTTGAAACTTCACCCGCTTGACCCATTCCGTGTCCGGCGGGATCTCTACCGGAGGCAGCTTCTTGGTCAGGCTGAGCTGCACATTGAAACCTGCGGCCGGATCCAGCCGGACTCGCTCGACCTCACTGACGAGGTTGCCCGGCGACTGATTCCACCTCTGGCCTTCCCACTGATCCAGATGGACCCAGATCACCTGGCCGTCCTTTCGATGAACCTGCGTATAGACGTTCAGCAGCGCCTGGACGTAGTACTCGCCCGCCGGAAGCTCTTTCAGGCTCTCGACCGGATACCCCAGGACGGAGGTGTCGATAACCGCGTGATCACCGGGCTTCAACGCCTGGATGTCCAGGCCGTAAAACGGAACGGATCCGTTGTAGGAGCCCGCCTGCAGCCGCGGCTCGACTCGATTATTCTTCGAGATCATGACGAAGAGACGGCCGGTGATCGGTCCGTGACCGAGCGATGCTGGATAGGAAACCTCGAACCGCGCGTCCGCCGCCGCCGTGTGGCCGGAATAGACCGCCAGCAGCGAGAGGCAAAGGGCTACTCCTGCAATGATCAGAATTCTTCGCTTCACCAGAGTCCTCCTCAGCAGCCCTCCTGCATATGAGAGCCTAAGGTCAGAGTTGACCGGGCGCCTCGATTAGCAATAACGTGGTAGCCAACGAACAAGTTAAAGAACGCGCTCCCCGCGCTCCGGCCCAACGAATTGTTCGGCGGCGCGTCCAATAAAACAACGAGTGAACCGTTGAACCGTCTACCTACTTGACTCTAGTCCCAGTCGCCTGAGATCCGCCGCCCGGATATGTCCAGGCGCAGCTAAAGGTGTTGCCGTCTTCACTAAACTTTCCCTTCATCTATGCCGGAGAACCTTTCTCTCCCGCCCAAATCGTGAGTGTCTCGCCGTCGTGCTAAAAGAGCCGCACCTTGAAGATTTGTGCAGGTGCAGCCCGAACTGCGCGTCTCTGGCGTCGAGCTGCTGCTGGGCAAGGGCTGGGTTCGTAAATGTACTGGTCTTAATTGGCAATACCTTTTAGGCAAAGCCGTCGGCGAGGGTCAAGGGGAGGAGAGGTTGAAAAAATCTCGAAATTATTGCCCCATTTTGTCCCAATCGGCGTTTTTGGCGATCTTGGGACAAAGCCGCATGGGCCGCATGGGTTGATAGGATGAGACTCACGAGATTTTCAGACCTCAAAAAGGGTTGGTGCCGAAGGGGGGACTCGAACCCCCACGGGTTGCCCCATACGCCCCTCAAACGTACGTGTCTACCAGTTCCACCACTTCGGCATGCGGGAGGCGATTGCTCATTGAAAACTCGGCCTCACTTCTTCTGCGGGGTGGCAGAAGGGGTGGCCGTCGGGCTGGCGCCGGCACTCGGACTAGCCGCGGCTGATGGCGCGGCGGCCGGGAGCGCCAGCGAGGGCGCTGGTGATGGCTGCGCGGTCGCTGGCCGCTCAGTCACCACTGAACGTGGCCCGGTGATCCCCGGCAAGGAGAAAATCAAGGCTAAAAACATGAAGATCACTGCTGCCACAATCGTAGCCTTCTCCAAGGGCTTTTGCGCGCCGCGCGGGCCGAACGCCGTCTGACTTCCGGCACCGCCAAAAGCCGCCGCGACATCCCCGCCCTTGCCTGACTGCAAGAGCACCACCAGGATCAAAAAAACGCAAGCTAAGATATAAAGTGTGTATAGGACGTAGACCAAACTAACACCTTCCTTGGTTTTCCTTCAGCATCGACGAGAGGATCCATGATCATTTTTTTCATCGCCCTCCGGCCCATCTGTCAAGGAAACATGCGCGCCGCTCGAGGAGCCCGTCACTCCGATCATGCTCACATCGCGCTGATCGTCCGGTCCGGCGCAAGCGATGATATTACGGGATAGGTCATCACCTGTCAACTCACTTACGACACGGCCACAGACCTTGATTGACAAAGCAATCGAATTCGCATACTATTCGGCGCGTCTTTCATACCTGCGATAATGGCCGACGAGGGTAGCACTCAGCCCTGTCCCATATGGCAGATAGCCTTAAAGTAACAAGTTGAAATTGGCTCTTTGTACTGGCGACTAATTTCATGATCGTCTTCAAGGAACGCCGCAACGCGCCTGCTGCGAGGTCTGAGAGCGGCACTAGACTTTGCTCCTGACAGCGCGTGACGAATTCATCAAGACTGCCAGTAAAACCACTGCTCTGCCTGAAGGCGCGGAGTAATAAGTCGGTGACAAAGGCACCCACGATTTGCAGCGGCAAAGCCTGCTCGCTCCGGCAAGGGCAGTTTGCAGGGCGGAGTGATCTTCAATCGCTCGAATCAGTCCCCGGAGTTTTGGGCTTTTGATCAACTGGAAAGCCGCTAAGACTTTCAAGAGTCGTGCCTCAGGCAAGGCTGTGTGCCGTGATTCAGATGGGTCACGATCAAAGATAGTTTGGATGTTGACGCGCTCAATGGCGCACAGTAAGAGTGTCATGACTGTGGTCGGCTGCACACAGCGAATCCTCCTTTTGTTACTTTTCCAGCGCCATTTTAACTGGCGCCAGGAGGAATGACCGAGGCCGCTGACTCAGTCAAGCTGCGCGCCAAGATAAAGGAGGGACATGATGCCGGACTGGTCGATAAAGATCGTTTCAACAGACGCGGGAGCGGCGTTTGTTCCAGGCCTCCAGGGCGCCAAGCCGGGTGATCCGCTGCAGGCACAGCAGGATGATCTAGTCACCTGGAACAACACGACCGACGAAACACATCAACCGTGGCCGACCGATGCAAGCGACAACCCGCTTCCCGACTCGAAAGTGCTGCCTAGAGGATCGGCGAATTATCCAATTGCCAACCCGTGATGGTCGGTGATGTGAAGGAAGTAGGATTATGGTAGACAAGGCACAGACGACTCGCTACGAACAGGTCAAACAGATTCTCGACCGCGCCGCCGCCGAAAGCACGGCGGACTATGACGGGCACCCCCGCTTCTGGCATCTGCCGTTGCCGCAGCTCCTGAATGTTGAGATCTACGGTGTGCGGATGATCGCGCCTCCTGAAACGGCTGCCCCCTCTTGCTGCCATCATGACGAGGCGGTCGGCGATACCGCCGTGACCAGTCGCAGCGCGAGGTCGGGTCTCATCAAGGGGCTGCGCGGCCGGCCCCCTTTTGATGGCTCACAGTACCCACCTCTGCCCTGGGGGGGCGAGGCTGTCCCCGAGGCGGACCTCAGCTTCATCGCCGACTGGATCGACGATGGCTGCCCGGCAGCCGACCACCAGATCTCCTTCGGCCTCGACGGGACGGCGACCGAGCCCACGCTCGAGAAGCTCGAGGAGAGCAACGTCGAGCCGACGGCGCGCCGCTTCGAGGTCTACGCGGGCTCGCCCAACGAATACAGTTACAGGTACGGCGAGATCAAACAGCGCCTGAACCTCGACTGTATGTCCGAGCCGCAGCTTGAGAAGCTGCGTTGGGCCTTCCGCGAGCTCTACCGCTTCAACAAGTGGCCGGAGGATCGGCGCAGCTACAACAACATGGCACTGATTCACCAGAATCACTGCCAGCATGGGTGGGAGCGCTTCCTGCCGTGGCATCGCGTCTATCTCTACGAGTTCGAGCAGGCGCTCCAGGACGTCTGCCCGGGCATCACGGTGCCCTATTGGGATTGGACGATGCCGCAGTATCGCCCGGAGAAACCCGAGAAAGGATGGATCATCCCGCAGTCCTACAAGGCCTACCTGACCAAGGAGTCGATCACTTACCTCGTCAAGCAGGCTGAACCGAAACTGCCGGATGAGGTCGGCGACACGCTGCTTCGGGAGATGGTCGAGCCGGGGCTCCGCTACACTTCCCCAACCACCTTCTTCGCAGCCGTGGCCAAGCTGACCGATCCGAAGTACACCGAGGACGACTATCGTGACCGCTTGATTGACGCGCTGCTCGCCGCCAATGCCTTGTGGTACCCGCTGCGTTATCCGGCGGAGTACTTCGACCCCAAAACCAAAGAGCCGCTGCCGATCAATCGCTCGATCTTTCATTACCACTACCCGACGCCGGAGGATATGGAGCAGATCCTCGCCCTGCGCACGTTTCGGGACTTCGGCGGGGGCAGCTTCTACGATGATTCGTTCGGCTTTCTCGATCAGAACCCGCACAACACGATGCACATCTGGACCGGGGGCCAGAACCCCGATCCGGAAACGGCCAAAGCGGCCACTCCGAGCGACCTCGGCAGCAACCGCAACCGTGGCGTGCAAGTAGCTGGCCGGAACTTTCACTCGCGAAGCGACCTCCACACGCGGCCGGCAGTCGGCGACATGTTGAGCAACCTGACGGCCTCCTATGATCCGATCTTCTGGCCCATTCATGCCAATATCGATCGCGTCTGGCACGAGTGGCAGGAGCAGAACCCGCAGTCGCTGCCGAAGGACCTCGAGGCCGTGCTCACCCCGTGGAGCTACACGATCGCCGACACCCTTGAGATGGCGCGTTTCGGCTACGAATACGTCAAGTGCGCCTACCTGGTGCCGGTGGGCCTGGAGACGCCGGTGGGCCGCTTCGTCTCGCACCCAATCAGCGTGCCCGATACGGTCCGCGGTGCTTTCCGGCAGGCGGAGGTGCGGCTGCATCGAGTCCCGCAATTGCCGCGCTCCTGCTTCATCCGGGTCTTCCTGAACTTGCCGGAGGCCGACGCCTCCACCTCGATTGAGGATCCGCACTACGCCGGGTACTTGGCCATCTTCGGTCATGGTTCCTGCATCGGGGGACCAGGCCACTGCGATCTGCCGCCCAGTCGGCCACGCCAGTACGACCAGCGGCCACGCCACCACAACACTCCGCGCAACCATCGCGTCAACGTGACGAAGACGGCGAAGCGCCTGCTGGAGGACGGAGCCAGAGCGTTGCAAATCACGCTGGTCGTGATCGGCGCCGACTATCGCGAAGAGCGTGAGTTGCTGCGGCTCGACGGCGTGTCGCTCGATTTTCTCGATTGATGCTGACGAGTGGGGAGAAATCTATGCCTACCAGCTACCGCATCCATCCCGGGATCGGCATCGCCCGACTCGGCAATAGCCCCGATCGCTGCTGCATTTCCCCGGAGCAGCCGGCCGCACTGCCGATCGATTGCGACCAGCGTGGCAACCCCTTGCTCTCGCCCGACGGCCTGACCGAGTTGACCGTCAAGACTTTCAAGGACGACGAGGGGCGGATCAAGCGCCAGGCGGCGCGCTTCCAGCTCTGGGCCTACGACGACGAACATCCCCTGGGGCGCCCCCTCAAGCTGGGCGATCAGATCGAAGGCGGTGGCAACGCCGGCACGCTCATTGACATCCAGTGGCGCGTCTACCTGGCGAACAAGAAAGCCTCCTGGTACGAATTCGAGCAACTCCAAGGCGAACATGGGTACGCGCCGGATCACCCGCTGCGCAACGCCGCCATCACGGATGAAGGAGCTCGGCAGCGCCTGATCATCGATCCCGGTCCCCGGACGGTCGATCATACGAACCAGCGGACGGCTCACTTCAGCCGCGACGGGTGCGACCTATACGCCCCGACCTTCCCCCCGCCGCTGAAGCCCAACTCCATCGAGACACTCGGAGACCTGCTCACCGATGACACCGGCCGGCTGCTCGTGCTCGGCGGCCACGGCCAGGCCGGCTCCTACCTGTTCGACGAATTCGGCCAGCCACGCATCACCGATTACGCCAACAACGACGGCTGGTTTGATGACACCTCGGATGGCCCAGTCATGGCCCGGCTGGTCATGTACTCGCCCTTAGTCGACCGGATTCGCTTCATCGACGTCGAGTACCCGGCCTGGGTCCTAGTTGGCTATCCAGCCTATGTGCCGCAGATCCTCGACGTGGTCACGATGGAGGACGTGATCGAGGACTTGGCCATCCGTCAGTTCGCCGAGCGGACCGATCTCTACGGCACCGATGGCACGTTCGCCGATCCGCCGCATATCGCGCCGACCGATGAAGGGGCGCTGATCCATTGGCGCGCCGGGCGCCTGCGCTGGAATCCCGACCATAAGCCATGGTTCTACCGCGACATCCGGAGGATTCTCTACCGACCCGACGAGTACAGCTATCTGTGCGACGTCCTCGGGCAGTCGAACTATCCGCACAATCAGTCGACGCGCGGTTCGTTCGATCCCGAGAAGTTGGGGCTGCCGCCAATGGTCGACCGGCAGGCCGTAGCGTTATGTGAGAAGAAATGCCTCGAGGATCACCACTCGGGACAACTGTTCGTTGACACGCTCGCGGCCGCCCTGGTGCCGATCGAGACAACCGCTCAGCGCACTCGTGTCAGCGTTAGCGGCAACGAGCAGCAGCTTATCAACGAGGAGAGCGTCGGCAAGTTGCTCGAACACCTGGCACGCTTCGCCCGCGACCTAATCGGTGACGCCCCCGGCCACGACTTCGACGATTACCGGCAGCGGTGGCGAGCCGCCTCGGCATCGCCATCGAGCACGGCAGCGAAAGAAAAACTTGAGCGCGCCGTAGACCAGATAGCTGTGGACCGGATGGCCGCCGCCAGGTTGCCGCCGCCAGGTGAGTTCGCTGATCGCTTCCGCGAATTAATCCGCGACCACTTGCGAGGATACCTCTCCGGTAAGCTTCTCGCAGAGTGCCGATGCCAGTGCATCGCGGCCAACACGCACGACCCGTATGGTCCCCTGAGACGTTACCTCTTCGACTTGCTGCGGGCACCCGGCGAAGAGAACCAGTTCATCATCGGCGGCAGACCGAGCAGCCGGGTCCACGATCTCCCGCGTATGCCTCTCCTCTGCGGAGATAACCCGATTACCAACACCTTGGCGTCGAAGTTTCTCCGCCTCACCGACTACCAGTTCTATCTGCTGCGTCAGTGGGCACTCGGCCTCTTCTACAACGAGAAACTCGAAGGCTGGGCGGACCCCGACCCCTGGCAACCATACGCAGATTGGGTGAACCGCACGGCGCGCGACCTCGACCGCGGCGTGATCGCCAACCTGCTAGGCGGCTCCTTCTGTCCCGGCGGGGAGGTCGGATGGGTCATGCGCAACGTGGCCATTTGGCGCGAGCCTTACCGGATCAAAGCGGATCCCGCTTTCTACAACTTTGGGCAGACCCCAGCCCAGGCCAGCGCCTCGGGGTCGGTGCCGGATAGCGACTTCGCGTTCTATGCCGGCGATGACCTCAGCCTGAAAAACGACTTCGTGACCGGTCTTCAGCCCGGCGACCTCACCAAGTACATGTCCGTTCCCTGGCAGGCGGATTTCAACGAATGCTCGACCCAGCCGATCGACATCACCTACGAGAACTGGAACGTCATCTATCCCGATAGTGACCACGACCAGCTGATGGAGCGGGAGCGCAGAGTCTGGGAGACCCTCTGGTGGCCCGCTCATCGTCCGCTTCAGACCTGGGAGTTGATTTCCTTCACCGGCGGAAAGGCGAATACCGCTTGGCGCGACTGGACGCCTGGCGTTCCGCAAACGAATGCCGGCGACCTGAAGATGGTCACAGAGTGGTGGCGGCTGGGCTTCATTCGCCGGAACCCATTCTTGCCTCCTGGTGATGTCAAGCCGACAACGCTTCCGCTAGATCAGAAGTACATCAGCCTCGAACGCACGAAATATGACAAGCAGGACTAAGGAGAAATAATGGGTGACAATCCATTCGCCGGCACCTGGACCTATCGAAGCCTGCTGAACGATGCGGACGTCAACCCGGCTTTCAATAAGCTTGAGTTTGGTCGCGGCACCTTGGTGATCACAGCGCCATCTTCTGATACGCTCGGCGGTACGATTGGCGGCCCCGGCTGGTCGCTCGACCTGCACGGCTCGATCGGCTACGGCTCGCCGGGGCAGGTTCGCTTCCAGGGCCGCGGCCTCGTCGGTGGAGAAGAGCGGGTTGACGACTACATCGGCTGGCTCGCGCCGGCTTGGCCCAATAGCAACGAGACGTTGCAGCGCGCGGCGATCGTCGGCTCCGTGGTGCGGACCATTCCGCACTCAGGGAGCAAACCCGGCACCGTTAATCCGGCAGGCGTCGTCGCCTCGTTCTACGCGGTAAGAGTGGGAGAGGGCGCGGCTCGTGTGACCTAGATGAGGGGCACACCAAGATCTGGGGCGGAGATCAAGTGTCAGAAGCCCGACCGTGAGGGAGGGCGCAGCGAGAGCGCCCTCCCTCACGGTCGGGCTTCTGACACCTCAGGCGGTCATCCAGATCTTGGTGTGCCAGGTGTATAGATGAGTTCCTCGTCCTTTGACGTTGCAATCGTCGGTGGCGGACCCGGCGGCTCGGCGACCGCCCTTTCGCTTCGCGCTCACGCGCCGTCGCTCTCTGTCGTCCTGATCGAAGCCTCGCATTACGAGACGCTCCGCATCGGCGAGACCTTGCCGCCCCCGGCGCGGTCCATCATCGAGCACCTGGGCGTGTGGGAGGACTTCCACGCTCAGCGCCACCGTGAAGTGTACGGGACGACGGCAGTCTGGGGGGCGGCCGTCCCGCTCGACAACGACTTCATCTATCTGCCGGCCAACACCGGGTGGCACCTCGACCGCGCCGCGTTCGACGCCATGCTCGCCGGCCAAGCCGAAAGGCAGGGCGCGACTCTCATCCTCAACACTCGGCTGCTCGAGACTGAGCGGGTTGGCCGAGCCTGGCGGCTGACCCTCTCGTCCGGCAGCCTGCTCGGCGCTCGATTCATCGTCGATGCGACGGGTGGCCCCGCGGCTTTCGCCCGTCGCCGCGGCGCCCGTTTCGTCGACGCCGACCGGCTCGTCGGCCTCTCCCGATTCTTCGAAGGCTGTGACGATGAGCCGCGCACCCTGGTCGAAGCCTTCGAGGACGGCTGGTGGTACACCGCCGGCCTCCCCGACGGGCGGCGCATCACCGCCTGTCTGACCGACGCTGACCTCGCTCGCCGCCTGAACCTGAGCCAGGCGGAACAGTGGTGCCGGAAGCTCGCGGCCATGCCCCACCTCGGCGTGATCTCGCGGGGAAGGAAGCCTTGCAGCCCCGTGGTCGTTCGCTCCGCCGGGTCGCGTCGCCTGGAGCCGGCGGTTGGCCAACACTGGCTGGCGGTCGGCGACGCCGCCTCGCGGTTCGACCCACTTTCCTCCCAGGGGATCGTCAAAGCGCTCCGCTCTGGGATCTTCGCATCCTATGCCGTCGGCGATCTGCTCACGCGAGACGATGAGTCCGGCCTGCGCCGGTATCGCCGCTACGTGCTCGAGGAATTCAAGAGCTACGCCGATCTCCGCACGAAATACTACCGACAGGAGCAGCGCTGGCCGGCGAGCGAGTTCTGGCGCCGGAGGCACGCTCTCACTTAGAACCGCTGGGCTTACTTTTGAAACCCAGTCGCTTCAATGCTCGCGCCATCCTTGAGAGGCTCACAGCAAAGCCGTGCGCTTGCTGAAACCGCTCACCCCATCCTGACAGCCTGGCGACAAGGCACAGATCGTAGTAGAATCAATCTGACGATCACTCAAGAGCGCGGGCAAAAGCGTAATCCCTGCCGAAAACTGCGGATGGACCTTGACACTAAATCCCATTTTTCTTATCCTTTGCGTTCGCGCTTTTGACGATTTTCGACGGAGATCATATCTATGTCTACATACTTTCCGAGCGGCAAGGGGTTGGAGAACGGGCGGCAGTGGCACCTAGTCGATGCCGACGGCCTGACCGTCGGCCGCCTTGCCAGTGAGGTCGCGCACCTGCTGATGGGCAAGCATAAGCCGACCTATACGCCCTTCCTTGACACCGGCGATCACGTGATCGTGATCAATGCCGCCAAAGTGGTGTTCAAGGGCAACAAGACGGACGACAAACTCTATCGGCGCCACACCGGCTTTCCCGGCGGGCTCAAGACCGTGAGCGCGCGTGATCTGCTCGCCAAGCGCCCGGAGCGCGTGGTCGAGAGCGCCGTCAAAGGGATGCTGCCGAAGACCAAACTGGGCCGGGCGATGGCGAGCAAGCTCAAGGTCTACGCCGGGCCGGAGCACCCGCACGGCGCGCAGAAGCCGGCGGCGCTGAGAGTTGGAGCGAAATAATCAACGGTGAGCGATGAACGATGAACGATGAATGAGAATTTTCATTCCGCGTTCCGCGTTCCGCCTTCATCGTTCCGAATGAGGAGCGATTTCAAACGTGGCTGAGATTCAGTATTACGGAACGGGCAGGCGTAAGAGCGCGACGGCGCGGGTTTACTTGCGCCCCGGCAGCGGCGACTTCAAAGTCAACCGCTCGCCGATTGATACTTACTTTAAGAACGAGACCCTGCGCATGATCATTCGCCAGCCGTTGCAACTGACCGACACGCTCGGGAAGTTCGATGTGGTGGTCAATGTCGATGGCGGCGGAGCATCTGGTCAGGCGGGCGCGGTGCGCCACGGCATCGCCCGGGCCCTGATCGAGTTCAACTCCGAACTCCGCAAGAAGCTCAAGAAAGCCGGCTTCCTCACCCGCGACCCCCGCGCGAAAGAGCGCAAGAAGTACGGCCAGAAGGGCGCACGCAAGCGGTTCCAGTTCTCAAAGCGCTAATTTGTCAGCGGTCAGTAGTCAGTTGTCCGTTGTGATGAGTTCACTACTAACAACTGACCACTGACCACGGACAACTGACCACTGACTACTATTCCATTGCCCCCTTCCCCATTGGTTGTTCTGCGAACGAACCGAGAATCCGGGAGCGGGCGAGTACAGAAACCAGAAATTCACATGGAGGTCTGATTGGCTACAGTTACAATGAAGGAGTTGCTCGAAGCGGGCGTCCACTTCGGGCACCAGGTCCGGCGCTGGAACCCGAAGATGAAAGAGTTCATCTTCGGCGAGCGCAATGGGATTTACATTATCGACCTGCAGAAGACGCAGCGGATGTTCAAGGATGCGATCAAGTTCGTGACGAACCTGTCGAGCGAGAGCACGGCGCGCGCCATCCTGTTTGTCGGCACTAAGCGGCAGGCGCAAGATGCGGTCAAAGAAGAAGCGCTGCGCTGCAACCAGTTTTACGTCAATCAGCGCTGGCTCGGCGGCTTGTTGACCAACTTCCAAACGATTCAGAAGTCCATCAAGCGCTTCAAAGAAATCGAGGCGATGCAATCCGACGGCCGGATCGAGCAATTTGCCAAGAAAGAGCGCTTGCAGATCGAGCGCGAGCGCCAGGCGCTGGAGAAGAACCTCGCGGGCATTAAGGAGATGAAGCGACTGCCCGACGCCCTCTTCGTCATCGATACGAAGAAGGAAGAGATCGCTGTCAAAGAGGCGAACCGCCTCGGCATCCCGGTCATCGGGGTGGTTGACACCAACTGCGATCCGGACGGCATCGACCACGTGATCCCGGGCAACGACGACGCGTTGCGTGCGGTGCGGCTGTTCGCTTCCCGCATCGCTGATGCGATCGTCGAGGGCCAGCAGTTAGCCCAGCAGAAAGAGGCCGAGGAGCAAGCCGTGGCGGCTGAGCGTGCCGCCGTGGCCGGCGTGACGGCGGAGGCCGCTCCGCGTCAGCGTCGTGAGCGCGGTGAGCGCGGCGGACGTGAGCGCGGTGGGCGTGACCGCGGTGGGCGTGATCGCGGCGGGCGTGACCGCGGGCGCGAAGGCAGGGGCGAGCGTGGCGGACGCGGGGAGCAGCATAGGCCAGCGCCAGGGCAGCAGCCGGCCGCGGCGGCGGCAGCGCCGGCTCCCAACGGTGGTGAAGTTGCGCCAGCTCCGGAAGCGGCTCCGCCAGTGCCGGCCGAGAGTTTTGAGCCGGCCGCCCAGGCGGTCGAGGCGGCAGCTTCCGCCCCGACCGCCGACGCGAGTGCGGCCGAGTTGGCTTAGCTCACAATTTCCTGGCGGCCATTCGGACCCGCAGGGCCGCTTAAAAATCACAACGGCGCAGCCGCGCAAGTTGCGCAACGGCTGCGCCGTTTTGCGAACGTAGTCAAAACAGTAGCGAGTGACGAGTGACACGAGATGTGCGCTTGCCACTCATCACTTGTCACTCGTCACTGTTTTTCGGAGGCAAGATCGATTATGGCAATTACGGCAGAGATGGTTAAGAACCTGCGCGAGAAGACCGGCGCGGGGATGATGGAATGCAAGGCGGCGCTGACGGAGGCGCAGGGCAGCGAAGAGCAAGCGATCGAAATCCTGCGCAAGCGCGGGCTGGCGAGCGCCAAGAAACGCGAGGGGCGCATCGCCGCCGAAGGCACTGTCGGCGCCTACATTCATATGGGCGGCAAGGTGGGCGTGCTCGTCGAGGTGAATTGTGAAACCGACTTCGTCGCCCGCTCCGAAGACTTCCAACGCTTCGTCAAGGACGTGGCGATGCACATCTGCGCCTCTGAGCCGCAATACGTCTCCAAGGCGGACGTCCCGGCCGCGGTGATTGAGAAAGAGCGCGAGATCGCGCGAGGTCAGGCGCTGGCCGACCCCAAGAACGCCCACAAGCCGGAGAACATCATCGAGAAGATGATCCAGGGCCGCCTCGACAAATTCTTCGGCGAAGCAGTGCTGCTCGAACAGCCGTTCGTCAAGGACCAGGCCATGACGGTGGGCGAGTTGGTGACGCAACTGACCGCCAAGACCGGGGAGAAGGTGAGCATTCGCCGCTTCACCCGCTTCAAGATGGGCGAAGGAATTGACAAGCGCGGGGACGACTTCGCCGGTGAAGTAGCCGCCGCGCTCAAATAAAAGAGTCTAGAGTCTGGAGTCTAGAGTCTGGAGTTCGGAATCAGACTCCAGACTCTAGACTCCAGACTCTAGACTCCAGACTCATTGTGGCAAACGCAAAAGCTAAAGCCAAGCCCGCCTACCGCCGCATTCTGCTCAAGCTCAGCGGCGAGGCGCTGATGGGCGACGCAGGCTTCGGCATCGACCCGAAGGTCGTCGTGCGCGTCGCGCAAGAGGTCAAGGAGGTCGCCGACCTGGGCGTGCAGGTGGCCCTGGTGGTCGGCGGCGGCAACATCTTCCGCGGCCTCAAAGCCAGCGCCGCCGGGATGGACCGCGCTTCGGCCGATTACATGGGCATGCTCGCGACGGTGATGAATGCGGTCGCGCTCCAGGACGGGCTCGAAAAGCTCGGCGCCTACACGCGCGTCGTCTCGGCGATCGAGATGCGTGAGATCGCCGAGCCGTTCATCCGCCGCCGGGCGGTGCGCCATCTGGAGAAGGGCCGCATCCTGATCTTTGCCGCCGGGACCGGCAACCCCTACTTCACGACGGATTCGGCCGCGGCCCTGCGGGCGCTGGAGATCAAAGCCGATGTGGTCATGAAGGCGACTCGCGTCGGCGGCATCTATACGGCCGATCCGCATAAGGACGCGACCGCGGTCAAGATCGACGAGTTGACCTACATGCGCTTGCTGAAGGATGAATTGGACGTCATGGATGCTTCAGCCATTTCGCTGTGCAAGGAAAATCAGCTTCCGATCATCGTCTTTGACATGACCCAGCCGGGCAATATCAAGCGCGAGGTGATGGGTGAGCGCACCGGCTCGCTCGTGCGGGCTTAGGTATGACTTCGGCTGCGCAGGCTCTCGCCGTGGCGGTCGAGGCGGCGAGTCCGGTGCGGCCCTCGTGCAGGAGCTTGACCTGATAGCTCAAACAGCAGTCCAACATCATCAATGAAAGTCACACGCATCGCACAATCAAAAAACCTCACTGACGCCAAATTGGCGGAATTGAACGAGATTGCCTATCGTCTCGGTGCGATTCGTCAAGCCGTGTGGCACGAGTTTGGGGCACTTAAAAGACTGGGACTGACTCACCGCAAGATCCGAGACGAATGGATTAAGACGCGGAAGTTTGATGTGCCTGCCAGGTTATGGAAGGCAACACTAGCGGATACGTTCGCCGACATCGAAGCTTATCGTGCTGCGGCTGAAAAGAAGGCTATTCAGCACATCTATCGAAACATTGAAGAGCTTAACGAACGAAAACGGCTGGCGGGATTAGTCAAGTGCGGTGAATGGTTAAGTGATAACTATACGCACCGCTTGATGCGCGGCTACTTCAAGCATGGCGCAACCGATGTGCGGAATCAGATTATCCTAGATTCAAACTGCTACAATTGGTTTGGACACGAAGGTCAGGGATGGATTGAGGTCATGAGTTTGATTGCCGGTCAGCGCATAGCTATTCCGCTCAACACGCGCCAAGAAATTTCCGGGACGATTCGCTTGCTTGTGCACGACAACTACCTAGCCCTGCACTACACGATTGACACTCCGGAAGAAAAGACTTGCGGCAGCAGTGAAATCGGCGTTGACCGTGGCTACACGGAAGTCTTTACTGACTCAGACGGTGAGCGACACGGCAAAGGTTTAGGTGAGATACTTTCCGCCGAGTCGGACTATCTCAAAGCGAAGTATCAGCGGCGCTATAAACTCAAAGCCATCGCCGCAGCCAAACCGCACAAAGCCAGAAACATTGAGGCCAATAATCTTGGTCGGCAGAAACTCAACGAGCGGAAACGCATTCATCGTGAGCGCGTCAAGAACAAAGTCTTCAAAGCTGCGCACACGGTCGTGGATAAGGCTTCGGAAATCGTTAGTGAAGATTTGAGTCAACCGAGTAAGCCGAAAAATCGTGGTGCCAACCAAAACCGTCGGCTCGCAGGCTGGGTCAAAGGAATAATTCTCTACGCTTTACTTTCAGTATCTCACCGTCGCCGTGCGTCGGTGCATAAAGTCAACGCCGCTTACACTTCGCAAGTTTGTCACGTTTGCGGTCACTTCGGTGAGCGCCAAGGTGAGAGCCTTTATTGCAGTTACTGCAAGGTGGTGTGGGATGCGGACCTGAATGCCGCGCGGTGCGTGCAAGCAAGAAGACGAGACGCTGAGATACGTCTCTGGACACCATACAAACGTGTGAAGTCCATCTTGCTTGCACGTGCCTCGCCAGCGGTTGGGACTGCTCAACCTGGACACGAGTTGCTCTCAGCCAGCGCTGAGTTATCAACCGTGAGCGAAGTACTTGACTATGTTTGACGACATAGAAAGGAACAGGAAAGCATGATTAAGGAAATCTCCAAAGAGACCAGGACGAGGATGGACCAGGCGATCGAGGATTTCCGCCGCAAGCTCGGCACCGTGCGGACGGGGCGCGCCTCGACCAGCCTCTTAGACAACATCACCGTCGAATATTACGGCACCGACATGCCGCTCAACCAAGTCGCGACCATCCACGCCCCCGAAGCCTCCCTGCTCACCGTGCAACCCTTCGACCCGACGCTGATGGCGGTGATTGAGAAGGCGATCCGCACTTCCGATCTCAACGTCAATCCGTCGAACGACGGCAAGCTCATCCGCATCCCGATCCCGCCGCTCACCGAAGAGCGACGCCGCCAAATGGCTAAAATCGTCAGTGAACTCGCCGAAGAGCATAAGACCGCCGTGCGCAACATCCGCCGCGATTCGAACGACAAGCTCAAGAAGGCGCTCAAGGACAAGGCCATTTCCGAGGACGAGGAGAAAGACGGCCTCGCCGAGGTGCAGAAGCTCACTGACCAGTACACCGCCAAGATCAGTGAATTGAGCAAGCACAAGGAAGAAGAGATCATGAAGGTTTGAGGGGTCGGGGATTGAGGGAAGGAAAATTCCCTATTCTTGGCCCTCAACCTTCTATCCCCGATTCTGGAATCCTCCAGCAATCTACCCTCCCCAGGTGGGGGACAGTGGGAATAAGCAGTCAGACAAAAATTTTGCGGGGGATTCCATTGGTCATTGCTTGAGCCATACACAAAGCAATGATCAATGACCAATGGCAAATGGCAAATGGGCTGCGGGTTTAGTCCCACAGGGCAGCGGCTTGATCTAATACATTTTCATTGACATACTGATCATCCCAATTTAAACTCCCAGCCATCAGTGAGTTCTCTTCGCATCCGGCAAGCAATCCTTAGGGGAGCTCACGGTTGCAAGCACAGAAGAGTTAAGCGTATTCCAGCCGGTCATAGCACTACCTGACTGAATCTGGCACGGGGCGTGGCAGCGGCAGTTGCCTCAGTCCTAAATCCTAATGCCAGTTCGTAATTTAACTATATCGCCGCTCAGGGTCGGCCCAGTGGCGTAAATCTCAAATCAGAGACGCTAAGTAGGGAGACAAAGAGATGAGAGGATTACTGTTCGCCAACCCATTTCGCGGGGTGAGATTGAAGGCTCAGGGCCATACCCTGCTCATACTCTGCCTCGTCTGCTCGACGACTGCTTCGGCCTCCGGCTTGGTTTCCGCCCGCGCTGAGATCAGCGTCTCGAGGGCCGGCCACGGTCCCCGATACATCTCGGGATTACCAAAGACACTCACATCGGGCTCACCGGCCGCGCTCGCCTACGATGTGGTCGTCGTTGGGGCTGGCCCCAGTGGGGTCTCCGCTGCCATTCAAGCCGCCCGGCTCGGCGCCAAGGTGGCGTTACTGGAAGAGACCGATTGGATCGGGGGGCAAATGACCGCGGCCGCCGTCACCAGCATGGATGAAGGCACAGCCTTCATCAGGAACTCGGGAATCTACCGCGAGTTTGTCAACAAAGTGATGAACTACTATCGGGCCCGAGGGAAGGCTTTCGGCACCTGCTACTTCCTCAGCTCTTCTCTCTGCTTTGAGCCGGCGGTCGGCCAGCAGGTGTTGTACCAGATGATCGCCGAGACGAAAAACCAGACCTTACCCAACGGGCAAACACCCGTCTTGGACCTCTACCTCCGGCATCAGGTCACGTCGGTGCTGAAAGACGGCAACACCTTGACCGGCCTGGTGGTCCAGAATGGCAACACCTTTCTGAGTAAGATCATCATCGACGCGACAGAATACGGGGACCTGCTTCCGCTGGCCGGGGCCAAGTACCGGGTCGGCAATTCGACCAGCCTCAACCTCAGCCCCGCCTCATGTATTCAAGACATCACCTACACGGCGGTCGTCAAAAAATACCCCAACGGCGTGCCGAGCGAGCTGGTCATCAGGAACCCTCCCCCGGGCTACGCTGAGGCCAAGCCCCTGTTCCTGCGGATTGTCGCCAGGTCCGGGTCCGTTTGGACCAATAGCACCGGCGCCATTCCGTTCCCAGTCAACTGGGCATTTCATAACGCCTACCGGGGCATGCCTGATTCTTCCAGCCCACAAAGTTACACGGGGGATCAAGCAGGTTCCACGCTGATCACTAAAACGGGCCTCAACATGGCTAACGATTACCCCGGCGGCGTCATCTCTCCTTCAAGTAGCGACGGCACACTGAGGGTCACTTTCCTTGAGAACCCCGTGGCTCGAAAGCAGGCGGCCTGCGAGGCCAAACTCAAGACGCTCCAGTTTATTTATTTCATGCAAGATGAGCTGGGGGAGACTTCCTGGTCGATCGCTAACGACCAGGGTTTCGACACCTCCTACAACATTGAGAATAATAGCTGCCCTAACATTCCCGACGAGTTTAAGACGATCGAGAAATACTTCCCCCTGATCCCTTATGCGCGGGAGAGCCGGCGGGTAGTCGGGCTACACACTTTGACGGCGCGTGAGGTCAGGAGAGGAGGTACCCCGCCAACGGCAGCGCGGGCATTCCCCACGGCGCTCGCGATGGGCGATTACGGGGTCGATTTGCACAACTGCAGCAGTGACCCAACCCTGGAAACGGATTTAGAAACCAGGCAGGACATTCCGACGCCGAACGTCAACGGCAACTTCCAAATCCCCTTCGAGTCCTTCGTCCCGGAGACGATAGACGGGCTACTGGTAGCTGAAAAGAATCTGTCGGTCTCTCGGCTGGTCGGGGGCGCTATCCGCCTTCAGCCTTCGACCATGCTGATTGGCCAGGCGGCCGGCGCATTGGCCGCGGTGGCGGCGCAAAAAGGCGTCCAGCCCCGCGCGGTCAAACCGATCCAGGTTCAGAAAGTCCTGCTGGACGCCAAAAGCGTCCTCTCCTTGCAGAATTTCACTGACATCCCCCAACACCATATGTTCTGGGGGGCCAGTCAGCTCGCCGCTTTGTACGGGATCATGGGTGGTTATGGGAACGGGTTCTTCGGCGTCAATGACCCGATCACCCGCGGCCAAGTGGCGGCGGTGCTGGTCAGAAGTTTTCGCCTCCCCACGGATAGCCCCCCACCCACCCCCACCTTCACTGACGTGCCGGCCACGAATTCTTTCTACCCGTTCATCGAGGCAATTTTTCAGGCCCGGATTACCTCGGGCTGCGGAGGGGGGCGATTCTGCCCCGATAACAATATCACCAGGGCCGAGTTTGCCACGCTGCTGGTGAGAGCCATGAGGCTCAACGCGAATGACGCGCCGGCCCAATCCATTTTTAGCGACGTCCCGCCGTCACATTGGGCGTTCCCTTATGTCCAGCTCCTGGCCCAGAGAGGCATCACCAGCGGTTGTGGCGGGGGGCAATTTTGCCCGAACAATACCCTCTCTCGCGGAGAGGCCGCGACGCTGATCTCCCGCGAAGCGGTCAGCCGCTAGCCGCTGCCGATAAGCGGCGGCCTGACGCCGCCGCAAGTCAACATGCCCGGCGGCCACTTACTCACCTGGCTCACCTGGCTCACCTAGCTCACATGGTCGAGCGAATCAAACCGCCATCGATCTGAAGCGAGACGCCGGAGATGTAGCTCGCCCGCTGCAAAGCCAGGAAGGCCACCACCTCTCCGATCTCGCGCGGCTCCCCTAAGCGCCGCAAAGGGATCTCCGCCGCCGCCTGCTCGAAATACTGCTCGTAGGTCAGGCCCCGTTCCTTCACGCGCCGGTCTGCCAGGTGATACTGCCGGTCGGTGAGGATCTGGCCCATGAGCACGGCGTTGACGGTGATCTGATCCGGCCCCAACTGGTTGGCCATGGTCTTGGTCAGGCCCGAGAGGCCGGCGCGCAAGGTGCTGGAGATCGTCAGCTCGTCGATCGGCTGCTTGGCGACCAGCGAGGTGAGGTGGATCAGGCGGCCCCAGCGTCGCTCCTGCATCCCGGGAATGACGAGGCGTGAGAGGCGGACGACATTCATCAGGGTCGATTCGACGCCGGCTTGCCACTGCTCATCGGTCAACTCCATGAAGCGCGCGACCGGCGGGCCGCCGGTGTTGGTGACCAGGATGTCGACGTGGCCGAAGCGGGCGACGGTCTGCTGATACCAAGCTTCCACATCCGCCGGCGCCGAGAGGTCCGCCCTAACGGCGAGGACTTCGCCTTGCGCGGCCACCTCCTCGCGTGCCCGCTCCAACTCTTCGGCCCCGCGCGCGCAGATCGAGACGCGGCAGCCTTCCGCGGCCAGTGCGAGTGCGCAGGCCTTGCCAATGCCCTTGCTCGCGGCGGCCACCATCGCAGTGCGATTATTTAGTTCGAGGTTCATGCGCGAAGAGTAAAACCTACCGCGCAAAAAGTGAAGAGCCAGAGAGTGATTTCCTCTCTGGCTCTTCGCGCTTCGCCTCGCCTCACTTTCGATTTAGAAACTGAACCTGAGGCTGAGGTTGATCTGGCGCGGCGGGTTAGCGCTGCTGGCGGTGCCGAAGTAGGGCGAGCCGAGCGTGCCGCTGAACCGGCCGAGATTGACGTGGTTGAAAACATTGTTGATGGTCGCCGAAAGCTGGAGGCTGAAGCGTGACGCTTCGGGGCGCTCACCAAATTGGCCGCCGCCGCCAAACCCACCGCGTCCGCCACCGCCACCGCCGAATCCACCGCGTCCACCGGGGCCGCCCACTCCGCCGCGTCCGCCGCCGGGCCCCCCGCGACCGCCACGGCCAGAGTCAGGGCCTTGGGCATCGCCACCGCCCGGCTGTCCGCCCTGATTATTCTGCGCCTGCTGGCCGTTGCGATGGCCGAAGCCGAAGGTCTTGGAGACGCCCAGATTGAAATTGACGAAGCCGGCCCCTTGCGCACTCACGCCATTCGGGAAGTAGGTGCGCAGGTAATCTCCCAACGTCAGCGCCGCTTTACCCGGCACGAAGACCAGGCGATTGAGCCCCGGCAGCAGCGGGTAGAGGCTGGCCGGCAGGTCCGAGTTGCGGCCGATGGGATTGCCAGCGGCGTCCAGGGGCCGGTCATTGAATTGCGTGTCGCGGTTGTCATCCAGCCCAGTCGTGATATTGAAAGGTGGACCCGAACTCGCGCTGACGATGGGCGTGAGCCTGAGGCCCTTGGGCAGGTTCACCGTCATCAAGCTCGTGAACGAATGGCGGCGGTCGCCGGCCGAGCGCCCCCATTCAGACGCCAGCTTGTAGTTGTCCGCCGGGAACCCGCCGTCATCCCGCGACCAGGAGAGCGTGTAGTTGCTGAAGAAAGTGAAGCGCGTCCCGAAGCGGCGCTGGAAGCCGAAGCTGATCCCGTGATGAATCGACTTGCCGGAGGCTTCGGTCTCCAGGATGTTGCCCAGCGTCGGATCGGGCGGCCCGAACAGGCCGGTCTTCGGGTCAATCCGCGGCGCGTTGATGTTGCGCGTCCGGAAGAGGTGTAGGCCCCGGCTGAAGTTGTAGGTGACCGTGGCAATCAACGATTTGGGCAATTGCCGCTCGACACTCGCCTGAGCGTTGAGGATGTAGGGCGCGATCAGATTCGGGTCGAGCACCTGGATGCTCGTCCGCTGCTGCCGCCCAGTGATGCCGCCGAGCGCGGACAGATCCGCCGGGAGCGGGTTGAGATAGACCGGGTTAGTGATGAAGATGCTCTCCTGCGTCAGGCCGTTGAAGCGCAACGTGTTGGCATAGGTGCCGGCGTTCAGCCGGTTGTAGAAGATGCCGCCGCCGCTGCGGATGGTCGTCTTGCGGTCTTTGAAGGGCGCCCAGGCGATGCTGAAGCGCGGCGCGAAGTTGAGCTTGTCGTCGAGGTGCGTCTGGAACTCATGGCGCAGGCCGAACGAAAGCGTCAGCGCCTGGCTAAAGCGGAAGTCGTCCTGCGCGAACCAGGAACCTTCGAGTTGGCTGTAATGCAGCACCGGGTCACCGCGGTTGATGGTGAATTGCTTCGGGGTGCCCAGCCGGAAGTCTTCGAGCGTCGAGAAGGTATAGGTCCCGTTGAAATTGCTCGCGCTCAGATTGCGGTGCGTCTCGTAATCGAGCTGCAAGCCGACCTTGAGGGTATGCTTCTTGTGGGTGATGGTCAGGTACTCTTGATACTCGGCGCTGTCCTGGCGCGTATTGTTCGAGGCGGTCGAGCCGCCCCCCTGGAAAGCGTCCAACACATTGACCGCGACGACGCCCGGAGTGGCGGGCTTGACGATGCTCTGGTCGTGCTGGAGGCGGATGCGCGATTCGAGGATCATCCGCGAATTGATCAGGAAGGTCTCCGAGAAGGAGAGCGAATGGTTGCCGCTCTCGCTGTTCGACGTGCGCTCCGGCAGGATGAAGCTGTTCCCGCCGCCGCCGCCGCCACCGAAACCGCCGCCGCCGCCGCCGAAGCCGGCCCCGAAACCGCCGCCGAAGCCGCCGCTGATCCGCTGAGCGAATTCAGAGTTGGTATAGTCGCTGCCGCGATAGTTGTAACTGGTGTTGAGCGTGTTCCGCTTGTTGATGAGCAGGCCGGAGCGGAAAAACAGGCTGCGCGACTCATAGGGCGCGGGCACGTTGACACTGAACGGGCCGTTGAGCGTAGTGGCCACCACGAAGCCGCTGCCGGTGGTCGGCGTCCACTCCGCGCCGAGGAAGAAGTCGAGCCGCTTGGGGATCAGCGGGCCGCTGAAGTTGAACGAGTAGTGCTTCTGATCCAGGTCGGGTTTGACTTTCGCAAACGCGTCCCGCGCATTGAGCGCGGAGTTGCGGAAGTTGAAGCCGAACGAGCCGCGCCACTGAGCGTTGCCGGGCCGGGTGATGATCTCAATCCGCCCGCCGCGGTCGCCGCCGCCGCCGCCCGAGAATTCAGCGGAGAAGGGGTTCTGGTTGATCCGGATCTGCATGATCGCGTCGCGCGGCGGCAACCGGCCGCCGCTGAAGCCGTCAATCACGATCTGGGCGTTGCCCTGGCCGCCCGCGAGCGCCTGCAGGAAGTCCTGCATGTCGTCCTCGTTATCGGGCAAGTTCTCCTGGATGAACTTCTCATCCAGGACGATCGCGTTCATGTTCTGATCGGGTTCGACCGAGACGCCGGAGCCTTCAGCCTTGACCTCGGTCTCGATATTCACGGCCGCGACCGTGAGCACGATCCTCAAGGGCGAGGTGGCCGCCGGGAGCTTCACGTCGTTCTCGACGTGGGTCTGGAAACCCTTGAACTCGGCGATCAGGTTGTAGGTGCCCGGCGCCACATTCGGGATCGTGAAGTCACCGCTCGCATTACTGACCACGCTGCGCCGCTTGCCGTCAGCCGCCACCAGCGTGACGCGCGCCCCAGGGATCACCGCGTCCAGTTCATCGACCACTTGGCCGCGCAAAGGAGCGCCGCTTTGGGCCTGGAGTGGAGAGGCAAAAATAAAAGCCCCAAATAAGACGAGTAACGATCTCATAAATCTCTTCTTCATACCGCACCTTTCCGGATCTGAAGTCACTGTGGAAATCTTCGTAGTCTTAACCCGCAACTCGGATCATCAGGCACCGAGAAGCCCGATCTTCCTCGGTATAGACGCGGGGCCGGCACCGGCAGTTTCAAAAACCTGCCGGTGCCTCAGAAAAAATTGCGACCAAATGGCGCCTTCTATTTCTCCGCGAGGAGGCGAGCCGCATCTGTCATCGCCCGGCAAACATCGGCGAGCAGCGCAGGGGAAGTGGCAAGCGCTGGGAGGTCGTCGGGGGTATGGAAGAGCGGGAAGGGCCCAGCCACAGCGAGCAAGGTCACACCGAGCCGGCACCACAGCCGGGCCTCGCCATGCCAGCGCTCCGGATTCTTGGCCTCCTTCCCCGCGGTGTAAGTGAACTTCAGCCCCAGCGGGCGGAAGGCTTGATTCAGTTGGTTATGACGCACGGGACTGAGCGAAGTGTCGACGTAGAGTCGGTCCGAGAGGACCATTCGGTTCTTCTCCTTCCGCCCGGCCGCCAGGCTCGCGCCGAGGTGCAGGATGGCCTGCGGGCGCGGCGGCGAGTGGCGGAGGTAGTGGCGCAGACCCAGCGCACCCAACTCGGTCCCCGTAGTGCCGACGACCAGCACGGGGGCGAGTTTGGAGATCGCACTCGCCACTTCCAGAGTCACCGCGACCGCCGTTCCGTGTTCGCCGGCGCACTTGAACCAGCCGGCGAGTGGCGTGGCGATAAGCAGCGGGGCCGGAGTGGTCCCGCCGCCGAAGCGGGCGATCACATTGGCGGATCGCCCCGGTTTGATGGCCGCCTCGAAGTCGACCGTCACCTTGCCCTTGATCAATCTGTCGGCCAGGGCGCCAGCGACGAAGAGTGTGGGCGGACCTTGTCCGAGTACTGGCTGCCGGTTGAGCGCTATCAACCGCCCGTCAGCGCCGCTCGTCGCGACGACGAGGGCCGGCGCTTTGGCTCGGCGTGCGTCGGCGAGCAGCGCGTCGAGCCCCGGCGCACCCGCCGCGCTCACGTCGAGGCTCCCGACGTAGGGTTTGTTGGTCGTGACTTGACCCACACCCTCATAGTAGAGTGGCCAGGCAGCCACCTCTTGACCATCGATGGTCACCTTCGAGCGGACGTCGTAACGGTCGAAGCTGTATTCCTGAAGCTCCGCTGCGGCCCCACGGCTCGTCAGTTGCGCGGCAAACCACTTGGCCGTGCTCTCGTCCACGGGAGTGCCGGTGCGATGATCGCCCAAGTCGGCGTACTCGGTCACCAGCCGGTAGAGCACTTCCCCTTGAGCAGCAGACGGCCCCGATTTTCCCGGCGTCGCTTGCGCGGCGGGCGGTGAGTCTGGCGTGTGGTCACGGGTCGGCCCTGGCCACCCAGAAGTAATCAGCGTCAAGCCAGCCGCGCCGGCCGCGGCCCCGCCTGAAGCCAATAGTTGCCGTCGTGAGATTCGTTCTCGACGCACCTCAGGCTCCTCGCCCTGAGCGTGGTGATTGTGATCAGATTGTTCCACCGCTTAACCTTCACCTCTCCATTCAAAATTTGTTGGCGACTCTCAGGTCGCGCTTCATCGCAGTTACCTCCGATACGCGGACCGCAGAGGGACGGTTACATCAATAATGTTTGAGTTCCACCCTGGCCGCGCTTCCCTGCCCGACAATTGGGTTGATTGACACCCTCACGCCTTTGCCTTAGCCTACGGCCATCACTGGGCAGGCTTTCGGCCAAGCGGCGAAACTATGAGGCTGGCATGAGAATCTGCCCAGACCCATCGAGCAACACCAGAACGTCGATTGAGGAGGCATCATCATGGCTGAAGTAATTCGTATCACCCGAGGGGATAATCCTTACCAACGCGAAGTGCAGGGCAAAGCGAACGAGCCGATTACCGTGGCAGCCCTCCTCGACCGGAGCCGCGCCCTGCTCGGCGTGCGCCACCTGTCTTACTCGCTGGCTGAAATCTACGACCGCTTGGAATATAACGCTCCGCGCATCGCCGTCATCGGCGGCTCGCCGGATCACCCGGCACACATCATGGACTACGAGACATCGGCTCGCGCCGCGGTCCGCATCTGGGAGCGCGGCGGCGTGCCCTTCGCCTTCTCGACCCCGGTGCTCTGCGACGGGACGGCGCAGTCGAACGTCGGCATGTGCTACTCGCTCCAATCGCGCAACGCGATGACGGAGATGATCGCCAATCAGATGGAGGCCCAGTCCTACCACGGCGCCTTCGTCATCCAGGGCTGCGACAAGCAGCCGCTCGCCGCCGTCGCCGCCCTGGCCGCGCTCGACCTCACGCGGCGGGCGCGGGGCGACGCCCCAGTGTTTGCGACCTTCGCCCCCGCCCACGTGCTCAAAGGCGGGACCATCCCCGCGGATTTGCGCGAGGAGATCGAAGCCGCCGCGCAAAAATCGGAGGGAGCGGGCCACCAGGAGATCGCCGACGACTTGCGTGACGCGCTGGCCTACGTGCTGCAATGCTCATCGAACACCCAATTCCAAGGCGTCTTCACGCGGGCCGTCGCCGCAGGCATCCTGACTGAAGCCGAGCATAAAGATTTCGAGAAGCAACTCGCCGTCAACACCTGCGACGGCCAAGGCGGCATCTGCGCCTTCAACGGCACGGGCAACTCTTCGCGCCACGTCGTCGCCGCCTTCGGCTTAGTCCACCCGGCGCTTGAACTCTTAACCGCCCCGCCTGATCAAGCGCGCGTGAACCTGGCCATCGATGCGCTCTTCGGCTATTGCAACCACCCCGACTATTCAGTCTCGGAGATGGTCAAGCGCAACATCGAGAATGCGATCCGCGTCCATTCGACGACCGGCGGCTCGACCAACATCATGATGCACCTGGTCTCGGTCATGATCCATGCAGGCGTAGACTTCTCCGTCTGGGATTACGAGCGGATTCATCGCGCGGCGCCGATCCCGGACCTCTTCGACTACAGCCTGACGCAAGGGCGGACAATTTTCGAACTCGCTCAACAATGCTGCTCCGGCCAGATTCGCGGGATGGAGACGGTGGCCTACGAACTGACGCGCAACGACGTGCCGATGGCGCTTGACGCCCCGACGGCGGCAGGCGTGACCTGGCGCGACCGGTTGGCCGACACGCGCAACCTCGCCGCCACGGGCGTGACCCAGAACCCGATCATCCTCAGCCGCCCGCGCCGCGCCATCAGCGGCATCGACGTACTGAGCGGCAACTTCTTCGAGTCCGCGGTGGTCAAGATCAGCGGCATGCCCGAGGCGCAGCTCGATGAATTCGACACCAAGCTCAGCGTCGTCCTCTACTTCGAGAACGAGGATGACGCCAACGCCCGGCTGCTCGACGCCAACCTCCTAGACTCGATCAGGGAGCATGCGGAGATCACCCGCGAAGACCTGCTGCGGATTTATGAGCACAATGCCGGGAGCGCCCCCGACGCGCGGATCGATTCCCTCTCGCACGACGAACTCTTCGATTATTTGGTCCAGGGGCGCATCATCAAATTCTCAGTCGTGATCAGCGGGCAAGGCCCCGAGGCTTACGGGATGCCGGAGATGTTTACGCCGATGCAGCACGTCAACGCCAACCGGCACCTGAAGAAGCTGGCCATGATCATCACCGACGGCCGCTACTCCGGCGTCTCCTACGGCGCGGCGATTGGGCACATCACGCCCGAAGCCAAGCGCGGCGGCGGGATTCTATATTTGCAGACGGGGGACATCATCCAAGCGAACCTGCGTGCGCGTAATCTCTGTTTCATCGACCGTGCGACTCTGCGCGAGAAAGGCGAGGTCGTGGCTTTCTCGGGTGATCTGGCCGCCACACGCCGCGAGCTTGGGGCCGAACGCCTGCGCCACATCAACGAACGGTTGCGGGTGATTGTGCCGACCAATCGGATGCGCGACGTAACTGACGCCGCGCATGGGGTCGTGCCACTAGCTGTCGCCGAGTGTGCTACTGAGCCATTCATTGATTTCGCAACCAAGCATTTAGCGTTGGCGGGCGATTGAGGGAGAATCATGGAAGGCAAAAGATTATTCCAGAAGCTACGCGTCAAAAACCTGCTCTCCTTTGGGGAAGAAGGAGAAACCATTGACCTACAGCCCCTCAATGTGCTGATCGGCCCAAATGCCTCTGGCAAGTCGAATCTCACCGAAGTGTTCAGGCTCCTGCGTGCGACACCAAGAGATATGCAAGCTCCCTTTCGCGAAGGTGGCGGCATCAGTGAGTGGCTGTGGAAGGGTGGCTCTCCCAATCCGATTGCGGAGATCGAGGCAACAGTTAACTATCCCCAGGGGAGATCTCCGCTACGTTACCTGATGCGCTTCACTTCGGTGGCGGGCGTCCAATCGGGACTTGTGGATGAAGCCATAGAAAACGCAGGCCCCAGTACTCCTGATGAAGGCGATGTCGAATTTTATTTCCGCTATCGAAACGAGCGCGCGGTTTTAGCCACTCGGGTGACGACGGAAGTTCATGCTGGCAGGGTTACGGCAGACATGCCACCTTCTATTCGCCAAGAGGAGGCCGGCACCGATAACAAGCAGTCCGTTTTATCTCAGGTGAAAGGTCCGAGGTACCCAGAGATTACTTACCTGGCTGATGTATTTTCCAACATCGGGATATATCGAGAGTGGAACCTCGAACGCCAGGGTCCAGTGAAAACAGCACAGAGACCTGATCTTCCTGGCGATTTTTTATTGGAAAATGCCAGCAATCTTGGACTGATTCTGAACAATTACCCGCAAAGAACGAAACAGCTAATCACCGAGAAGCTCAAGCAGATTTATGATCGTGTAGATGAGATCATCACCAAGATTTATGGCGGCATCATACAAGTTGTGATCCAAGAACAAGGCTTGAGTTCCCCTACCCCTGCGCCTCGCCTATCAGATGGCACGCTTCGTTATCTTTGTCTGCTAACGCTTCTTTGCCACCCAGCCCCACCGCCACTGTTGTGCCTTGAGGAGCCAGAGGTAGGGCTGCATCCAGACGTTATCTCGACCGTGGCAGAACTACTTGTCGAAGCATCAGCACGGACTCAACTCATCGTCACTACGCATTCCGACAAACTGGTTTCCGCACTGGCTGAGGCCCCTGAAGCCATTATCGTTTGCGAGCGCGACCAGAGCGGCAGTCATCTTCGGCGGCTCGATCCTGAACGGCTGAAAAAATGGCTGGAGAAGTATTCTCTCGGCGAACTCTGGATGATGGGAGAAATCGGAGGCACTCGATGGTGAAGGAGATTCGCCTGTATGTCGAGGGCGGCGGCAACAGCGAAAGCAGGCAAGCTCTCCGTAAGGGTCTCATGGTTTTCCTGAAAGAATTAGTCAGCCTGGCAGATCGCCACGGGGTCAAGGTGCGGCCGATCTTCTGCGGTTCAAAGCATTCCGCTTATGAAGATTTCAAGAAAGGATTAGCCGACCACCCACGGGCTTTCAACGTGCTACTGGTTGACTCAGATGGGTCAGTCAGTCAGCCGCCTTGGGCACACTTAAATCTGGCTTCGCTCGGCACTGGTGATGTTCATTGCCATTTGATGGTCCAAGCGATGGAGGCGTGGTTTGTAGCCGACCGTGCCAAGCTCAAGGATTTTTACGGACGCGGCTTTAACGATAAACAAATCCCTAAAGACACCGATGTGGAGCGGATTGAAAAACCGATGCTGAAGTCCTGTTTGAATAAAGCGACACGCAGGACCAGGCAGAAAAGATACAGCGAAACTGATCATGCCCCGAAGTTGTTAGCGCTCATTGACGCTGCCACCGTGCGTCGTGCTTCCCGTCATTGCGACCGCTTGTTTACTACGCTGGCTCAACAGATGGGTGAGACGATTTGACGGTGGCCGAGGCAATCTTTGAAAGCTGATGGCCTATGCAGGTCCCTCTGCGCCAACGCCTCTGATGAAGTAAATCAGGAAACGCCAGCTCGATTTGGAGGAAGACATTGAATCGAAGACGTCTAGTCAACGCCGTTTTGGTCGCGCTGCTGATCGCCACGTCGCTCTTCGCCCAGCAGCCGGCAAGGCAGACCGACTCCGGCCTGCTCACCCTCGACACTATCTTCACCTACCGCCCGAAATCTCTGGGTGCGGTTCAGTGGCAGGCGGACGGCAGCGGCTATCTGACGCCGGAGCCGTCGCCGGGCGTGAAGGACGGATTCGACATCGTACGTTACGATGCCGCGACCGGCGAAAAGACGACCCTGGTTTCGGCCGAGAAGCTGGTGCCGCCGGGCGCCTCATCGCCGCTCGCGGTCGAGCAGTTTGACCTCAGCCCGGACGGGCAGAGACTGCTCGTGTTCACCAACTCGGCGCGCGTCTGGCGGAGCAACACGCGCGGCGATTACTGGGTGCTGGATCTGAAAAGCTGGAAGCTCGGTAAACTCGGCGGCGACGCGAAGCCTTCGACGCTGATGTTTGCGAAGTTCTCGCCGGACGGGGCGCGCGTCGGCTACGTGCGCGAAAACAACATCTACGTGGAAAGCCTATCCGACGGCCGCATCACGCAACTGACGGCGGATGGCTCGCGCTACCTCATCAACGGCACCTTCGATTGGGTCTACGAGGAAGAACTCTTCTGCCGCGACGGATGGCGCTGGAGCCCTGACGGGAAGCAGATCGCTTACTGGCAGCTCAATGCCGAAGGCGTCAAGGAATTCCAGCTCATCAACAACACGGCCGGGCTCTACCCCATCATCACTTCGTTCCCGTACCCGAAAGCGGGCGAGATGAATTCCGCCGCCCGCGTCGGCATCATCGGCGCCTCGGGCGGGAAGACGCGGTGGTTCGAGATTCCGGGCGACCCGCGCAATCACTACCTGCCGCGGATGGAGTGGGCGGCGAGTTCGGATGAGGTCATCATTCAGCAGCTCAACCGGCTCCAGAATACGAACATCGTCATGCTCGGCGAAGTTCGCACCGGCCGGGTGCGCACGATTCTGACCGAGAAGGATGAAACCTGGGTGGACGTCGCCTGGGGCGACATTGATTGGGACAAGCGCGGACTGGCGCGCGGGGATGTCGAGTGGCTCGATGGCGGCAAGAGGTTCTTGTGGGCGAGCGAGCGCGACGGCTGGCGGCATATCTACTCCGTCTCGCGTGACGGCAAGGAGACGAAGTGCGTCACGCCCGGCAGTTATGATGTGATCGGCGTCGAGCAAGTCGATGCGGCCGGCGGGTGGCTCTATTTCCTGGCTTCACCTGACAATGCGACACAGCGCTACCTGTTCCGCACGCGGCTCGACGGCGACGGCAAGGCTGAGCGCCTGTCTCCGGCGAGCGAGCCGGGCACGCACGGCTACAGCATCTCTCCCCGCGGCGAGCTGGCGATTCACACTTACTCGACCTTCACTAAGGTTCCTGTCACGGAGATTGTCCGGTTGCCGCAGCACACGAGCGTGCGGACGCTCGTTGACAACCGAGAGCTGCAAGAGCGGCTGGGCAAGCTCAGGCAATGTCCGACGGAGTTCTTCCGCGCGGAGATCGGCGACGGCGTGCAGCTTGACGGCTGGATGATCAAGCCGCCTGACTTCGACCCGCAGAAACGCTATCCGGTGCTCTTTCATGTTTACGGCGAGCCGTGGGGACAGACTGTGCTCGACGCCTGGAGCGGGAGAAACCTGATGTGGCACCTGATGCTGGCGCAGCAGGGCTACATTGTGATGAGCGTGGACAACCGCGGCACCCCGGCCCCGCGCGGCAGGGCGTGGCGCAAGGTGATCTACCGCCGGATGGGCATCATCAATTCGCAGGACCAGGCCAGCGCCGTCAGGGCCGTCGTCAAATGGTCGTTCGTGGACCCGGCTCGCGTCGGCATCTGGGGATGGAGCGGCGGCGGCTCGTCGAGCCTCAACGCGATCTTCCGCTACCCGGACCTTTATCGCGTGGCGATGGCCGTCGCCCCGGTGCCGGACATCCGCTACTACGACACGATCTACCAGGAGCGTTATTGCGGGCTGCCGCAGGATCATCCGGATGAATACAAGCAAAGCTCGCCGATCACCTTCGCCGGCCAGTTGAAGGGGCAGTTGCTCGTCGTCCACGGCACGGGCGACGACAACGTTCATTACCAAGGGACTGAAGCGCTCGTCAATGCGCTGGTGGCGGCCGACAAGCCGTTCACGATGATGGCCTACCCGAATCGTTCGCACGGCATCTATGAAGGCCCCGGCACGACGCGCCATCTGTTCGGGCTGCTGACCCGGTTCGTGACTGAAAAACTCCCTCCGGGGCCGCGTGCCGAATAAGGTGAGGTAAGCCCTATGACCATCGAACAAATCTCTCATTACCGCATCCTCAATCAACAGCGATGACGCGAGCGGATGGACGGCGGTCGGGCGCGCGCACGTGATTCTCGATCATCTGATCGCGCCAGGAAAAGCAAAACTGATGTTCATCCTTATGACGCTCGACTATGGCGCGAGGCCGTGGTCTCATCCATCACTGTTCAGAAACGCTCTCAATGAGATGTTCGTCACGCCTCTGTGCCAACTTTTTCTCGGATGCTATATAATCGCCGAACATGGCCAGCAATTTCCCGTGGGATGTTTTTCTCAGCTATAGCAGCCGCGACAAAGTGCGCGTGCGGCGGCTCGCTGAGGGTTTACGCGCGGCGGGCTTGCGCGTGTGGTTCGACGAGTGGGTGATCAAACCCGGCGATGACATCTACGCGAGCATCGAACACGGCCTGGAGTACACGCGCACGCTGATCCTGTGTCTGTCGCCGGCCGCTTCCAAATCGGACTGGACGAAGCTGGAGCGCAACACTGCCATCTTCCGCGACCCGCAGAATAAGGAGCGGCCGGTCATTCCCGTGTTGCTCGAAGACTGCCGCCGCATCCCGGCCGCGCTCCGCCGCCTGGCCTACATCGATTGGCGTGGCGAGAGCAGTGAAGGGCTGGCCACACTCATTCAATCCTGTCAGCCGCCGCAGAAAGAAGGGACGGCCAAGCGGACATCCGGGATGGACGTGGCCCCACCCGGCGGAGCCCTGCGGCCTGACGATCCGTTCTACCTCGAACGCGAGACCGATGCTGAGGTCTTGGCAGCGGCACAACGCGCGGCGGAAACGATTATCATCAAAGCTCCGCGCCAGATGGGGAAAAGCAGTCTGCTCAAACGCTACTTGGCGAAATGTCAGCAGGCGGGCAAGCAGACAGCGCTGCTCGACCTCTCACTGTTCACCGACGACGAGCTGGCTGATTATGCGACCTTCTTGACACTGCTCGCCGAAGCCCTCTGGCAACGGCTCGGCCAGCCGTCGCAAGCCACCCCGCCAAAACTGCGCGGCCAGCGCGAGCTGATTGACTACGTCGGACGTTCGCTGCTCGCCGCAGTTGCGGGCTACGTCGTGTGCGCCTTCGACGAGGCGGACCGGCTGCTGGGTCTGCCCTATCAGACCGACTTCTTCACCATGCTGCGCCATTGGCACGAACGACGCACCGACACTCCGCCGACGGCCTGGGCGAGATTGGGACTGGCGCTGGTGATTTCGACGGAACCTTATTTGCTGATCAAAGACTCGCTCCGCTCGCCATTCAACGTCCGCCCGCCATCCGAGCTGCACCCCTTCAACCAGGCTGAGTGTCGGGAACTGAATCGCCGCTGCCGTCGCCCTTTGGATGACGCCCAGGTGGAGCAACTGTGGGAGCTGTTGGGAGGACATCCGTATCTCACCCATCTGGCCTACTACCAGTTGACTCGCCAGCATCCGGCAGCTTTCCCCACGCTGCTAGGCGAGGCGGCGGACAGGTATGGGCCGTTTGGCTTGCATCTCCGCGCGGTGGAGAACAAGCTGGAGGATGCGGGTCAGAATCTGTTGAAGGCGATGAAGCAATTGGCCAGGCGCGGCACAGCGCCCAGCAAAGATGTCTTCCATCGGCTCTACGGCGCGGGCCTGGTCCGCCAGGAGAAGGGCCAGGTCGTTCCGGCCAATCAACTGTACGCCCGTTTCTTTAGGACCTTGTGATGCGTGCACCAATCGGCGAACCGAAGCTCAAAGCCGGTGGCGCGGTTGATTTCCAGACCAGCGTCTACATCGTCCGTCCCAGCGATGACGAATTGCTGCGCTGGCTGGAGAGCGGCGAGTACGCCAACGTGCTCTGCTCGCGCCAGACGGGCAAGACCAGCCTGCTCAAACGCACCAAAGCGCGGCTGGCGGAGCGGGGCTATGCCACGGCGGAGGTTGAGGTCGCCGGTTATCTCGGCTCGCCGAAGGATGCGGCGGAGTGGTATCAAGGACTGCTCCAGGGGATCGCCGATCAGTTGGGCCTGGAAGTGGACGTGCGCCAATGGTGGGAGGCGTGCCGCGCGATCACTCCCAACCAACGGCTGATCCAGTTCTTCCGAGATGAAATCGCGGCCAAGGCGACCGCCCCCGTGGTGATCTTCCTCGACGAGATAGACAGCACGCTCAAGCTGCCTTACACCGACGATTTCTTCGTCGCCATCCGCGCCATGTACAACGACCGGGCCTCAGAGCCGCTTTACCGGCGGATCACCTTCTGCCTGGTCGGCGTGGCCACGCCCAACGAGCTGATCAAAGACCGCCGCACCACCTCCTACAACATCGGCCGGACGATCGAGCTGCAAGACTTCGATCCGGAGCGCGATGATCTCAGCCCGCTGTTTCAAGCCGTCTCATCTGACGCCGCCGCGGGCGAAGCGGTCGTGCGCGCCCTGCTGCGCTGGACCGGCGGGCATCCGTTTCTGACGCTGCGCTTGTGTGAAGAGTACTGTGCCAGGCACGGGGCGTCGCCCGATGAGGTAGACCGGTTCGTGCTTGAGAACTTCGCGGACCTGGAATCATTGCGCACGGATGTTCACTTTGACCAGATGCTGCGCTTCATCGGTGAGCGCGTGGACGACGAGGTGACCACGCTCAAGCTCTACCGTCGCCTCCGGGCGGGCCAGCGAGTGCCCGACGAGACGACGGCGGCGCACATCAATCTCAAACTGATGGGCCTGGTCAAGCGCAGCCGGGATGGCTTGTTGGTCGTGCGCAATCGCATCTACGAGCGCGTCTTCACCGATGAGTGGGCGAAGAAAGCCATGCCGGTTGATTGGAACCGGCGGATGGCGGTCGCGGCGGTGGCGATGTTGGTGCTGGGCTTTGGACTTTGGCTCGAGGTGCTGCGGCCCCGTCCGTACATCAACAACCTGCGGAACGCCCTCGATGATTACCAGGTCGCCATTGATAATTACAACCAGTTGCGCCGCAGTCCCGGTTACGCAGGCAAAGCCGATGAACTGTTGGCTCAATTTTGGGAGCGCCGGGCGTTGCGAGAGGAAAATCAGGAAGATCGTGATAAAGCTTTGCTTTCAAGGTTGAAGGTGTTGATGGCAAAGATTACCGATCTTCGGCGAAGCGAAGTGAACCGTCTTATCAGCACAGATTATCGAAACCTTCTCGTCACATACCGGCACAACGCACGGGTGAATGCTGTCGCGTTCAGCCCGGATGGTAAAACCGTGCTGACGGGTGGCGAAGATGGCAGGGTCCGCTTTTGGCGTACTGACAACGGAGAACCAATTGGCAAAGCGTTGCCGCACAATAATTCTGTTCTGGCTGTAGCGTTCAGTCCAGATGGCAAGAGGATACTGACAGGTAGCAGCGACCGAACAGCCCGCTTTTGGCGCGCTGACAGCGGTGAGCAAATTAGTAAGCCATTGCAGCACAAAGGTTCTGTTCTGGCCGTAGCGTTTAGCCCGGACGGTGATAAGGTAATAACTGGTTGTGAGGATGGAACAGCACGTTTATGGCGTACTGACAGTGGCGAGCCAATTGGCAAAGCGTTACGTCACGAAGGGGCTATTAGCGCTGTAGCGTTCAGCCCGGACGGCCAGGCGTTGCTGATAGGGAGTTCTTATGGAAGCTCACGCTTGCGACATGCCGATAACGGTGAACCAATTGGCCAGCCATTGCGGCAAAGTGGTCCTGTTACCGCCGTGGCATTCAGCCCGGACGGTAAGCGAGTGCTGACTAGCGAAAGAGACTACCTTCCATATAGCGGCACCGTTTACTTACGGCGCGCCGACAGTGGCGAGCCAATTGGACAGCCGCTGCGGCATAACGCCAATGTTTGGGCCGTAGCGTTTAGCCCTGACGGGAGAATGATACTGACTGGCAGCGGTGATGCCACGGAGCAAATGTCCAAGAAAACTGGCGTGGCACAGGTGTGGGATGCTGACAGCGGGCGGCCTCTCGGCCAGCCGCTGTGGCATGGGCATGCCGTCAATGCAGTGGCGTTCAGCCCGGACGGCAAACGAATATTGACTGGCAGCAGCGATGGCACAGCGCGATTGTGGGACGCGAAGAGTGAGCTACCAGTCGGCCAAACATTACCACACGAAGCCCCTGTGAAGGCTGTGGCGTTCAGCCCTAATGGCAAGCGAGTAGCGACGATAAGCGGTTATTTCATGCAAAGCACATTACGGCTGTGGGATACAGAAAATGGACTGCTTTCTAACTTACGTCCTGACTTCCTCGTTTACGCTGTGAAGTTTAGCCCCGATGGCGAGCGGGTATTTGCAGGCGGCTATAGAGAAGGAATATGGTTGCGCGCCGACAACGGCCAGCCTCTAGGTCAGCCCGTGCGATACGAGGGATCTTCTGGGGTTCCCGTCGTTGCATTTAGCCCTGATGGAAGGAAGCTAATAACTGGCTATGGGAATCCAACACGCCTGTGGCAGGTTGAAAATGGCGAACTAGTCGGTCAGCCGCGGCACCTAAACCTTCCTATTGATGCTGCGGCGTTCAGCCCCGATAGCAAGCGCTTGCTAACAGGCGGCAGCGATGGCACGGCGCGATTATGGGATAGCAATAGCGGGCAATTAATCGGTCAACCACTGCAGCACGGCCGCACCGTTTATACTGTGGCATTTAGCCCAGATGGAGAGAGAGTATTGACAGGCAGCAGGGACGGTATGGTGTGGCTGTGGAATGCGAAGAGTGGGCAACCGATCGGCCCGCCGCTGCAACACGCTGATGCGGTCAACGCAGTGGCGTTCAGCCAAGATGGCACACGAGTGTTTGTTGCGACTCAGCGATGGATGCACCTTTGGAGCCTTACTGGCGAGTCCGTAACGCCAAAAGCCAGTCGTTTGCTTTCGGGGGGGTGGATAGGATGGTGTGACGGTGGCTATCGCTTTATCGACGCGAATGGTGATCGCGTTCAAGTTGCGGTGTCCGTCAATGGAGATTTGCTAAGCCTCGAAACGCTGCGATTTGATCTTCCCGATGCCCCGCCACTTCCAGGTGAGCCTGCGGTGTTGCTGGAAGAGTGGCAAATAAGGCTGGGATTGAAATTCGACGAGCAGCAAAAGATTGTCCCGAGGTATGCAGTGGAGTTGGCTCAAGCGCCAAGCGATGAACGGCTGAGGCCGCCGAAGCAGACTCAGTAGCGACGACCTTGCGGCGGTGCCGCTTGAGGTGCGGAAGCTCCCGCGAGCTTCCGGGCAGGGTGTGGCAGTTACCTGGCTGAGGCCGACTTCAATCAGAAGATCGTGAACGCCACGCTCAGATGGGTCAACCGGATTATTTACATTCCGATGTGATCCTAACCCGGACAAGCCGGAACTCAACACAAAGGGACAAAGGAGACCGCTTAAAAAGTCGGGTGACAGCCCCATATGTAGTGGTGGTCGCGTTGCGTAAAAACAATATGCGATACGTTACAGGCACTTTTTAAGCGGTCTCCTTTGTCCCTTCGTGTT
>Ga0070707_100000140_pt1 | contig 68016 bp, 62 predicted proteins | sample KBSK5502metaG_FD_65468 | JGI IMG/M metagenome (GOLD analysis project Ga0070707, IMG submission 65468) | Corn, switchgrass and miscanthus rhizosphere microbial communities from Kellogg Biological Station, Michigan, USA - KBS K5-50-2 metaG | ecosystem: Host-associated > Plants > Roots >... | reverse complement strand
CGACCGTCGAACAAGTGAACGGTCCGATCGGCGTGCTGCGCGAAACGCTCGTCGTGGGTGACCATGCAAATGGTCGCGCCGCCGGCGTGCAGTTCTTTGAGCAGATTCATCACCGCTTCGCCGTTGCGCGAATCGAGGTTTCCCGTCGGCTCGTCCGCGAGCAGGATCGCCGGTTTGCCGGCCAGCGCGCGCGCAACTGCCACACGTTGCTGCTGGCCGCCCGAAAGCTGACTCGGCAAATGTTTCGCGCGATGCGCCATGCCCACGCGATCGAGCGCTTGGGTCACCAAGGTTTTTCGATCACCCGCGCTCATTCCGCGATAAGTCAACGGGAGCTCGACGTTTTCAAAAACGGTCAGGTCGCCGATCAAGTTGAAGCTTTGAAAAATGAAACCGATCTCGCGATTCCGGATTCGTGCGCGGTCGGCAAACGAAAGGTTCGCGACTTCGCCGCCTTTGAGCGCGTAACTTCCGTTCGACGGCGTGTCGAGCAGGCCGAGGATCGACAATAACGTCGACTTGCCACAGCCCGACGGACCCGCGATCGAAATGTATTCGCCATCGCGGATGTCCAAATGGATTCCGGAGAGCGCGTGCGTCTCGACTTCGTCAGTGAGAAACACTTTGGTGACCGCGTCGAGCCGGATCAACGGAGTTGAGCCGTTCTTGCGCGATGTAGTATGAGGATCAGGTGAGGTAGTAGTCATATTCTGATTGTTGATCGCTGATTTCTGATTGCTGATTTCGAATTAGCCGACGCGTCGCGTTTATTGCGCGAGGCGGAGATATAGGAGGCCGCCATAATGGCGGTTAGTTCATTTGCTTCCTTAAGGAGAGAAGTAATTTTCTTTTCCGGCAAAAGTTTGTCTTCGACGATTAATTCCAACCAAAGAGCGCTTTCGTCCGCCTCTTCCTCGACAACGCCGATTTTAGAAATGAATTCTGCATGTGAACGCCCGCGACAGGCCGCGCGATAATTCGCAGCCACGCTTGTTCCGCTTCGGACCAGCTGACTTGCAACCGCCCGGCCTTTTGGTGTGTCCGGCAATGCATCGACCAAACGCATTACCCGTAGAGCAAATTGCTTTGCGCGGTCCTTTAGATCTTGTGCGTTCATTTTCAAAATCGGAAATCAGCATTCAGCAATCATCAATTCAGCCTGATCCGTTCGTGTGAATCCCACGCGCTTGTATCCGAAAGAATCACTTGGTCGCCTGGATTCAGGCCGCTGAGAATTTCAATCGTGTTGACCGAACTCTTGCCCAGTTTCACCGGAGTGCGCACCGCTTCACTGCTGCCGGGCACGAGTTTGAACATGCCGACGGTATTATTTTCCTGACCAAACGCCGGCCGCCCGACGAACACGACATTGTCGAGACGCTCGAGCTCGATCGTTCCGTCGACGCTCAAATCCGGTCGCGCCCCTTTTGGCAATTCTTCATCGAACGCAACATCGACCGTCACCGTTCCCTGCTCGACCGCCGGATCGACCCGTTTGACATGCCCTTTCACGACGCCGTTGCGCGTGTCGATTGTTGCCTGCTGATTCGGTTGAATATCTTTCGCCTGCGTTTCCGCGATTTTAATTTGCGCTTTCAGTTTCGATGGATCGGCAACGCGCGCGAGATTGTCGCCCGGTTTCACGCGCTGACCGACCTGCACCGGCAACGCTTGCAACACGCCGGACATTCCGGCCTTCACGTGCAACGCTTCGACTTGATCGAGTTTTAATTTCGCCAGTTGATTCGCTTGATCGACGGCCGCTTGCTTCGAAGCTAGCTGCGGTTCGATTGAGTCCCGCGCGAAGGCCAACCGCTTCTGCTCGATGTCATCGCCCTTGGCCAGTTCCTCTTCTTTGATCTTCGAAGTCTTGTAAACGAGTTCGGCAACCAGACCGTTCTTCGCCAGTTGATCGTTCGTCTGACGCTCCATTTTCGCCTGCTCGTAGGCGGAGTGCGCGGCCGTTGTCTTCGATTCCTGATCGAGCAATTCCCGCTGCAAAGTCGCGCGCAGGGTCGCAAGCTCGGCCTCCGCTCCCTTGGCCTGCAACTCCGCATCGTGAGCGCTTTGTTCCAATTCCGGACTGGTCAACTCTAGTATAACGTCACTGGCTTCGACTTTTGTTCCCGGCCAGATCAAAATTTTCTCGACGCTGGCTTCGGTCGTCGTCGGCAGCCACCGAAATTCTTCAGGAACGAGCGTGCCGAGTCCGCGAACTTGTCGCACCATCGGGCCCTTCTTCACGGTGTCGATCCAAACGCTCGAACGGTCCACGCTCGGCGCCGCCGGTTTCAATCGCGATAAGAGAAAGGTTGCCAGAATCAAACCCACCACGCTGCCGGCGATAATGATGATGCGGCGTTTGCGTTTTTTCTCAGCTACGCCTTTGCGCGGAACGTCCATCGGCGAAAGGCTCGGCGTAAATCCGGCCGGCCTCACAATGGTGGAATCCTCGTCTTTCTTTGGTTGTGGGGTCACGGTTTGTTAGAACAACGGCAGCACGCGGAAAAGTTCGATCACCGCGTTGGCCCCGAGCACGATCGGCACTGTGGCAGTGACGATTAACATTCCGAAAACCGCGGCGTCGCTCAGAAAATCGTAGTTCGCTTCGCCGTCAAAATAATCGCGGCTAATGTCGCGCAACGATTTCGATGAAGTCTTCGCACAACGGCCGGTAAATTTTTCCAGGGTTGAAGTTTGATACTGATAATCAACGAACGGGAATTTCGCCGCGTTCTTGTCTGTCATAATGGTTGGTTTCATAAATCCTTTCCCTTCGTCTCTAATGAGAAGCGCTTCGGCTGCTCATTGGATTCAAAAGTTTTTTCATTTCGGAAATCCCTATTGCAATGGCCATGCCACGGCCGAAACCAAAGTCCTAAGTCGCTGATGACCAGTGGTTAAAAGTTTCCCGCGTTTTTTCGATCAATCGCGAAGTGATCCGCTTCTGGGACAATTCCGTCCCGATTTCGGGACAAGCAGCGTGAGGAGATTATCCCTTTGATACAACTCCCATGAATGCGACATCTCTCGCGCATGAAAATACTCCAGCGTCGCGGTACCGTTTCGGATTCAGTTTTTCCAGAGAGAGTTTAGGGTGGGAACATGCCAACCTTGTCCGAACTCCTTCACAGCACGGTCGTGGAAATTTTGGTCGCGATAATTATGGCTGCTGCCGTAACAACTTGGGGACGCGTAAAAGACAGGTGGTCGTGGCCTACGATGATACTCTACGCGCTCGTGTCCATTGCCTGCGTGTTATTCATCTTCGACCGGCTGACGCAACCTTCAATTCCTGCCGTTGAAGTAATTAACGAAGAGAACATTGAATCTAAGATTAAGGCATGGCTTGATTCGTTCTATATCGGCTCGCAGAAAATCCGCGACGATAAATCCTATTTTAACTATCAGTTGCCAGCCGCATTCACGAATCCACCAATTACGATAGCTCGCATAAAAGACCGTCCGCGATACCTAACGGTTTTGGCCCGCATTACACTGGCGGAAGACGATAAGGCATTTTACGCCAAGCTCTCGGAAGCTCAAAAAAATGAGGTCGCGATGCAATTGAGGTCTGAACTCGCGAAAGCAAAGACCGGGTACATTCTCGATTTCGCTGGCGGTTTGGTTGACTCAATTATTTATCAACAGGTGCCTATCAGCAACGCGCTCACGGAATCAACATTTATGCGTGAAATTAACGAGGTAGGATTCGCTGCTGCGATAGTCAACGATACGATTGAGTTGACGTTCTTGCGGATGGGCAAGCCTATGCTGCCCTCACTAACTCCTGATAAGGGAGCTTCTCCGCATTAACCAATTTCAAGAGCGCGTCACGAAACAGAAAACTGATTGTCCCGATTATTAAAGCGATGCTCCAATTCGTCGAGATAGGCTAGCGCGGCAGACGCAGCACCGCTTCCGCGCCGCTGCGATCTTTGCGATTCGACAAGCTCACTGTTCCATCATGGGCTTCGGCAATTTGCTGACTGAGCGTCAACCCAATTCCGGATCCTTCGGGTTTCGTCGTGAAGAATGGCACGAACAAATTCGTCGGGTTCATGATTCCTTCGCCTTCGTCCGTCACGATCACTTCGGCGCAATCGCCGGATTCGCGCCAGCGAATCGTGGCCGCACCTTTGGTTTCGAGCGCGGCGTCGACTGCGTTGTGCACCAGATTGATTAGCACTTGCTCGATCTGCGCCGCGTCCGCGCTGATCTGCATTCTCGGGCCGGGAATAATCTGCACTTTGAGTCGCGGTTCGAGGTTCACCACTCGCTGCACCAATTCGCCAAGATCGACATCTTCCTTTTGCGGCGGCGGAAGTTTTGCTAGGCGTGTGTAGGCCTGCATGAATCGGCTGAGCGAGTCCGCTCGCGCCGCGATCGATTTCAATCCACTCTCCGCGTCGTCTTTCCAATCGCGCGGCATCGGTTGGCGTCGCAGCAAATTTTCCAAACTTCCGGCCAGCGATTTAATCGGCGCGAGCGAGTTGTTCATTTCGTGACCAAGCACGCGCACGATCCGTTGCCACGCGCGGCGCTCTTCCTCGCGCAACGTGCGACTCAAGTCCGTGAGCACGAGAAGCTCGTGCGGCAGACCGCGTTCGCGAAACGTGCTTCGTCGCACACCCCAGCGACCAGACCCACCGGGAAATGATAAGTTAAGCGGCTCGTCTTGATCGACCTCGTAGGCCGGTTCTAGTCCGAGATCTTTCGCCGTTCGGCCAAGAAGTTTGTCCATCGGTTGGCCGAGAAGATTCTCGCCCGCGCGATTCACCAGTCGCAGTCGCCGGTCGGGATCGAATGTGAAAACCGCAACATCGATCTCGGCCATGATCGTACGCAAAAGCGCGGTGGCTTCGAACGCGCCGAGACGTTGCACGCGCAGGGTCTCGCCGAGCGTGTTCACTTCGAGTAACACTTCGCCAAGCGCGTCGTCACCGCGCGCGCCGCGCGCGCGAATCGAGTAATCGCCTTCCCGCAGCGCCGCGAGAAGATTGCTCATCGTCTGCAGCGGATGAATCACGTGATCGCGCGCGGCGGAAATGAATCCAAGCGCGAAAATGACAATCACGATCGTGAATGTCCATTGCACTTTCGCGCTGTAATCGCCGAACCACAGGATCAACATCACGATCAGGATCGCCGGCGCGACCGCGCCGAGAATCAGCCACGTGAGTTTGCCCTGATGCGAAAACCGATATCGATCTTTCGGTTTTCGCGCCATCAGAGACCGTACTGCTGGAGTCTGCGATAGAACGCGCTCCGGCTGAGGCCGAGCGATTCGGCCGCTTTGCGCGCGTTGCCATTGTTTCGCGCGAGCGCTTTCTTGATCAAAAACGTTTCCACTTCTTCGAGGCTCATGTCTTCCAGGCTTTTCGATTCACCGCCAGCAGTCGTTAGGCCAAGATCGGCCGCCTTGATCTGCGAACCGCGGGTCATCAACACTGCGCGCTCGATCACGTGATCGAGCTCACGCACGTTTCCGGGATACGAATGTTGCATCAACCGATCGCGCGCCGTTTCATCGAAACCTGCGAGCTCTTTGCGATAACGTTGCGCGTGGTCCTGAAGAAACTTTTTCGCGAGAGGCATGATGTCTTCCCGGCGGTCGCGCAATGGTGGCAGCGCGATCTCGATCGTGTTTAGCCGGAAAAGTAAATCCTGCCGGAAGCGTCCGGCGGCGACTTCGTCCGCGAGGTTGGAATTTGTCGCGGAAATGATCCGCACATTCGCGTGCAACGTTTTCGACGAACCGACGCGCTCGAAATCGCCGGTCTCGATCACGCGAAGAAGTTTCGCCTGTTGGTTGAGCGGAATGTTCGCGATCTCGTCCATGAAGAGCGAGCTTTCGTCGGCGAGCTCGAATCGCCCCGCGCGATCGCTCTTCGCGTCGGTGAACGCGCCTTTGACGTGACCGAACAGTTCGCTCTCGAACAACGTTTCGGACAAGCCGCCCATGTTCACCGTGATCATGCTGTGCGACGCGCGCGGCGAGAGCGCGTGCAACGCTTGCGCAATTAAACTTTTCCCGGTGCCGTTCTCGCCGGTGATCAACACGTTCGCATCCGACGGCGCGACGCGCTGGATCATTTCGAGCACCGGACGCATCGACGGCGCGTCGGCGATCAAGTTCGGAACGCTGCCGACAAGAAGTTTGTTGGCGGCTTCGAGCTTCTGGCCTTTGCGCAACGCGATCCCGAGCTCGATCTGCGTCCGGACAATCGTGAGCAGGCGCTCGTTGTCCCACGGTTTCGGAACGAAATCGCGCGCGCCGCGTTTCATCGCTTCGACCGCGAGATCGATCGTTGCCCACGCCGTCATCACCACGATCGGCAGCGTGCTGTCCAAGGCCTGGATTTTCGGAATCACTTCGAGCCCTTCCTGACCCGAAGTCGTGTCGCGCGTGTAATTCAGGTCCATCATCAGCAGCGCGTAATCGCGTTGCTGGAGCGCGTTGAAAATCCCGCTGATCGACGTGACCGACTCCGTCTGATGCCCCTCGCCCTTGAGCAAAATCCTCAGCGCTTCCAGCACGTCGCGCTGATCATCGGCAATAAGAACCCGGCTCACCGGCTAACTCTCAACTCGCGAAAGCACTCGGCGTCAACCGCGAATCCGCCGAACATATGAATCTTTTGAGCGGAATCGTTAGCGCCGACTGCGTTTAGTGCGTCGCGTTCGACGAACCGGACGTGAAAGAATCTGCTCGCGAAAGGAGCTAACGGCCTGGCCAAATGCAGGCGCCGGTATGTCGGCGTCAAAAGGCTGATACTCGATTTCAGTGCCCTGGTAGATGTCCGGTAATTGCAGACCCTTTTGGATAAGGAGTATCTCCTGCAATTTCTTCTTTCTCGCGAGCCTAACTTCACGTCTTACGCCACCGCCCCACTCTGTTCGTGCGGTCCAAACCACCATGACAGATTTCGATGACGCGATAGCTCTCGTAATGCGACGCCATTGGTTCGTTCCCAATTTCGGATCTCTCAGAGCAAGGTACGGCTTGAATCCCGCCTTCGAGCTTAGCCGAGCCAGAAGATTGGCCATGTCTAAATCTTCTGGTTGTTTGAAACTGATAAATACTTGTCCAAGATCAAGAGAGCACGGTCTAACCAGACGATACGACAAATTCGAATGAATTTCAGTTTGTTGGCCACTGACTTTGTCAACTTCAACGGTTTTGTACCGAATCATTGCGCTGAACTGATTTGTACCGGCTAAGTACAGGGAGTCCGGCATGACTTTTACAACGATCTCCTCAGCTTTCGCCGGTCGTATTTCTACACCGCATGAAGTTTCCACGTAAATCGGGGCTGTGCCCACATCAGCCTGAAATTGTAGAGTAACAGTCTCTACCAACTGACTCAGCCCAGACCGATTCGTCACAATCAAGCGCACGTCAGTCGAAGCGTAATATTCGACCAAATGAGAAATTGGCGGCGGCGCGGTTACACCGAAGTTGGATGGCGCTAATGGATCACTCATTCGTAGGCGGAAACAATTTGGAGGTCACCCAAACCTTTAAGTCCCTGCGTGTCGCATATGTCGCAACCGTGATCGTGCTTGGGGCTAATGGGGAAAACCGCACCGGAGGTTGCGTCGTAGATTTGTCCCAGCGGTTGCGGACTACCGGTCAATCCAACAAAAAGATTTAATCCTGCGGTCGCTCCCAAACCGGCAATGACTGTGTTGAGTGAAACGACTGCCGGAGCTGGTTCGTCAATGCCCATTATGTATCCCTCCCTAGCGAGTTTCAGTCTTTCTTCGCGAGGCATTGACTCTGCACGAATGCGTTCGGAACTGATGTGATGCGAACATCGCAAACAAGTAAAACCCGGACCAACAATGCTCACGCGTCCCGCAGCTGCAGTAACAGTTCCGGATCTGCCGTCTAAGCGGGTCCCGTGATCGATCACAGGCACCAGATACTGATGCGCAAAACGATTTAAGATTGCGCGAGCCTGATCGCTGTCGACGCAAGCGAAGATAGCATCGCGATCGCGAAGTTTTACTAATACAGATTGGCGAATTACGGAATCATTTATGATCGATATGTTCGCCCCAAGCTTTCGCAAATGTTTGCCGAGAACATCTGCCTTAAGATCACCAACATTCCGACTCGTTGCGCCAAAGACCCGGCTGACGTTGCTTTCTTCAACGCGATCAAAGTCAATCAAAAGAATGTGTCCAACGCCAGCGCGGGCCAATTGTTCCGCGACAAGCGACCCGATACCGCCTAGACCAACAACTGCGACGCGAAGATGTTCTAAAGTTCGCTGACCTTCTTCACCGAAGGCTCGAATCTGTCGGTCAAACCTTTCGGAGATTGGATCAACGAACTGGCTTTCAGCGAAGAATATGGTGTTTGAGGGGCTTCCAACGATCGAAATTCCCGTAAGGCGGCGAAACCTTGAATTATCAAATTCACGACCAGTCACCGAGGTGTAACTGATAACGAGACTCGCCGGGCGGGTACTTGGTAAAAGAGCGTTAAGAGTTTCAAGAAGCCGGCTCTCACCGTAGTCATCCGATGACGAATAATTCGCTTCGCCGTGAAAAGGATGTGAATGAACGATGATCGGAGTAAGGCGGTCAGATAAGCACTCAGAGACAACTCTGTTATAAAACGCTGGTGCAATTTCCAGATGGTAGGATTCCCGCTCGATATAAAGCTCCTGCGGAACTGGCAAGAAGCGGCGAACCAACAATCTTCGGCGACGATCAATTTGAGATGTTCCGCAAAACAAAACGCCCGCATTTTCGGCGCCGTCCGGTGTCAACAACGCCTCGTTGACGTTCTTCCAATCTCCAGCGGTGATGGTGATATGAGTTTCCATCAACGTTTTTCCTTCAGACGGCGTCGAACGAATTCCAAGTAGCTGGACAAATCCTCGATGGACGGATTCCACCCACGGCGATGCCAAGAAAATCGCCGCCATTCGCGGCCAATATAGAATTCAATCAGATCCGCATTTTGCGGACATTGACCGTTTTTTAACAAAACCTGTTTCTCCAACCAGAACATGTCTGGCCCCGCATCGGGGTACGTCGGCTGCAATCGCAGCAATAAATCTGATGAATCAACGGTGAAACCCTCGCCTAATGCGAAAGTCGGAAGGACGATATTGATCCACGCAGCTTCTTCGACCGTGTTTACAGCGTGGTAGCGACGCAGCTCATCAAGCTCTTTTTCAAGTCTAGGCGGGAGTGGCACGGTTCCCAAACGTTCCTGAGGGGATGGCGCGAAAATGCAGGTTCTCGTGGATTTTCACTTTCTGATCATTTCCAACCGGCAATGTCTGATCGCCCTGTACTTCGAAAAGTTCATAATCCGCCGAGACTCCTGCGAGATCTTTAATTTGGCTCCCAGTGAGTTCGTGCTCAGCCGTAGTGAATGGCTTGTTGTTCACGTAAATTGTGAACTTCGGCCCTTTTCCTTTGTCACTTGCTGATGGTGCCGTTTGCGATGCTTGCATTGCAGTGATTGTACATGGCTTCTCGCCGACTATCCAGCGTCAAAATACAAAGCGCCGATCAATCACGAATCTTACTCGTAACGCAATGCTTCGAGCGGTTGGATGGCGGAGGCTCACCAAAAGGGTTGAAGGATGAGGGTTGAAAGTTGAAAGGAAAATTTGGCAGAAACGCCGAACACTGAACGTCCAATATCGAGATCAGATGCGTGCAGCGCCCCGCTGCGGATTTCACTTCCCAATCGGCCAATCCCGAAGCTTACCGGTTTTTCGTTCGTTCGCGGCCTCGTCAAAAAGAAAATCTAATTTTCCACTCGCTGCATCCGCGTCGATCTGTCTGTCCCACGCCGCGTTGTCTTGCTTGGCAATGAACGCCGAAAGTTCGGCCAATTCCTTTGGCGAGAGCTGGCGCACGGCGATTTTAATTTCGGAAAGGCTCATTCAGGCGAGAAACCTATCACACTGTATGCGCTTGAGCATACGCCAAACGTCGTAATTCCCGACTGTCGGAGGCCGCAGCTACAGAATCTCCAACGACCCGATTAGTAACCGTTCAGGGTGCGAGAAATCGCGACGATCGCGGAGACGATCGGCCAGGCGCAAAGGACGCCCATGATCGTGAAGACGAAGAAGTCGGTCGCATCGGACCGGACGGCTTCGTTGCCATGAAATTCAGCGCCGAATTTCCAGAACCCGCGCTGCTGGCGCGCTTCGGACGGACGTTTCGAGGAATTAGCGGTAGGTTGAGTAGTCACTTTCACACGTCTTAGAGAGCTAGTTTCTTGCCGAATTCGCACTGAAATGAGCTAATTTTCCCTTTCATCCTTCAACCTTCATCCTTCATCCTTCATCCTTTTTAGAAATGGAAACGCCGGAATGGGCAGGACTCAGCGACGAGCAATTGCTCGAGCGCCGGATCTCCACACTCGGCCTGAACCTTGAGGGCACGCCGCTCCAGGGCCTGATCCAACAGTTATATAATGAGCTCTCCGCGAAAGGGCTCGCGTTTCATCCGCCGACGCACATCGGCGATGAATGGTTCGTGCCGATCGGGATTCCGGCGATCTTCGTTCCGTTTTTTCTGGTGCACGATCGTCTGCGGTCGCTCGAGCGGTCGATGATGCTCGAGGTGGAAGGCGAAACACCGGAGTGGTTCATGAAACTGATGCGGCATGAAACCGGTCACGCTTACATGTATGCCTATCGATTGACCCGAAAGAAAAAGTGGCAGGAACTTTTCGGGCAAACGTCAAACGAAGAGACGCCGAGTTTTTATCGGCCGCGTCCGTTCAGCCGGAGTTTCGTGACACATCTCGACGATTGGTACGCGCAAGCGCACCCGGACGAAGATTTCGCGGAGACGTTCGCGATCTGGCTGACGCCGGAGTTCGATTGGCGGAAGCGTTACGCCGGCTGGAAAGCGATTCAAAAACTCGAATACGTCGATGAGCTGATGAAATCGCTGGCCGGCAAGCCGCCGTCGCACATGCCGAAGTATCGCGAGGCGGAATACAATTTCCTGAACGTAAAGCTGAAAACTTACTACGCGCGGAAACGGAAACTCTACGAAGAACAGTATCCCGGCTTCTACGATGTCGATCTTCGCCAGTTGTTTTCCGCGCCGGCCGGGATCAAGGCGAGCAGTTATCTGCGGCAACGGCGGCGGCGGTTAATGAATTCGGTCTCGCAATGGACGAACGAGAAAAAGTTCCGGGTGAACAAACTGCTCGCACGCCTGATCGATCGTTCGGACGAACTCGGACTGCGCGTGGCGAACGACGACCCGCAGCAGGATTTTCGCGTCGCGTCTTACCTCACGACACTGGTGATGAATTATCTTTTCACCGGCAAATTCAAACGGACGAAATAGCGCTGTGAAAAAGAAGATTAAAGTCCTGGTGTTATGCGATGGCGTGCAGCCGACGCCGATCGACGCCGATTTGAGCGAAGAGATGAAGACCGAGGACTGGGAAACCGAGGCGAACGTGATGAAGGCGCTCGGCGAGCTCGGTCACACCGCCGAACATCTCGCCATCTTCGATGATGTCGATCTTGTCCGGCAAAAAATGGAAAGTTTCCAGCCGGACGTGCTCTTCAATCTGGTCGAGCAGTTCAAAAATAATCCCGGGTTCGATCAGAACATCGTTTCGCTTCTCGAGATGCAAGGCGTGCCATTCACCGGTTGCGGTTCGACCGGGCTGATTCTTTGCAAACACAAAGGCATTTCGAAAAAAATTCTCGGGCATCACGGAATCCTGACGCCGAACTTCGTAGTCATCCCGCGCGGACAACGGATTGGCGGTCCACGAAAATTAAAATTTCCGATCCTGGTGAAACCGGTGAAAGACGAAGCGTCTTACGGAATTTCGCAGGCCTCGTTGGTAAAAGATGAAGATCAATACCGCGATCGCGTGGCGTTCATTCACGAAAAACATAAGAGCGACGCGATCGCCGAAGAATACATCGACGGGCGCGAGCTTTACGTGAGCATCATGGGCAACGTGCGGCTTACTCTGTTCCCGATTCGCGAGCTGGTCTTCAAAGAAGTGCCGGCCAACGAACCGAAGATCGCGACTTACAAAGCGAAGTGGGATGAGAAATATCGGAAACGCTGGGGACTGGAGGGCCAGTTCGTGGAGAATCTGGATCCGGCGCTGGTGAAAGAGATCGAGCAGATGTGCAAAGAAATTTATCGCTTGCTGACGATCGACGGTTACGCGCGCATCGATCTGCGGCTTTCCGCGGACAACAAAATTTATTTCATCGAAGCGAACCCCAACCCGCACCTGGCGGCCGATGAAGATTTCGCCCAGTCGGCGTTGAAAGCCGGCTTGAAGTATCCGCAGTTGATCCAAGCAATCATCCGGCTCGGAATGAGCCCGAACCGGGTTGCTTAACAAAAGTCTAGCGCAACTCCGCAACCGGTCTGATTGTTGAAACCCTGTCAGCCCGGTCAGCCGGTATGGAGCAAGAAACCTTTCTCGAGCATTATCGCATCTGCAAAAGCGAAGCGGGCCGCGAAGTCAGCCGCACCGGGGCGGCGATTAATTACAAGGCGATCGACACCCGCACTCATGACGCGGTGCGATTGCAGTTGATTCCGCTGGCGACGATCGCGCCGGAAAAACTCGCGCAGTTAAAGGAACGCGCCGAGGCCGCGGAAAAAGTCGATCACGTCAACATCGCCAAGACTCTCACGGCCGGTGTCGATCACGATTATTTCGTCATCGTCTCGGAACATTTTGAAGGCGAAACCGCCGACTCGTGGATCGTCGAGAACGGACCGATGGCGGCGGACGCGGCGTTGAGGGTCGGATTGCAAGTGGTGCGCGCGCTCGGCGCGGCCGCGTATTTCAATCTCACGCATCGCGCGATCCAGCCTTCGAATCTGATGATTGTTCCCGGACAATCGCCCGACGGCGGATGGCCGTTCGTGAAACTTTTGAATTTCGGACTCGCCAGTCTCGAACTGCACTCGGACAGCGCCGAAGCACAAGAAATCGCGCCGACGATCTCACCGCAGTTCGCGAGCCCGGAGCAGCGCGCCAATGGCGAGATCGATTTTCGATCCGAAATGTATTCGCTCGGCGCGACGATGTGTTTTCTGCTGACCGGCGCCGCGCCGCTGGCGGTCAGCGGAATGAAAGCGCGTTTACGAATCCAGCGGTTGCCGGAGTTGCGCCGCGCGCCGAAGCCGTTGCACAATTTGCTCGTTTATCTCTTGCGCGAAGATCCGAACAATCGTCCGCAAGATCCGATCGCGCTCGAAAAAGAAATGCGCGAGTGCCTGACAAAGGTCGAGAGACGTCAGGCGATCGGCCGCAAACTGGGGATTCCGCTGGCCGCGGTCGTGCCGAGAAAAGCCAAGGAGGCAAGACCGGCGTCTCCGGTCAAGCAGGTGCTCGGCGGATTTGCAGCGGTCGCAGTTTTCTTGTTGGTCGCGGCCGCGGCCGCAGAATATTTTTTCCCGGACAAAATTCCTTACTTCCATCGGAACGAGAAAGTCGGCGTTCAGATTGGCGTTCCCGATGCGGCAAAATTCGCAACCACCCCAACTCAATCGGCGAGCGCGGCACCGGTTGCAGTAAATCAACCGCCGGAAAATTCGTCAGCGGCAAATGTAACGGAAGCTCAACCTGCGAACACACCGTCGCAGCCGTCGACTGCTCCGGTGATCGCGAGCAATCAAAATGCATCGAATCCACAGCAACCGGAGGCGGCGGGCCGGGCATCAGGGCCGAGTGAACCACCGTCGGCGAGCACGGCTGAAGGTTCCGATCAGTCGTCTTCGACCGAATCGGATGAGTCGACTGCGCGGAGCAAAAAGAAAGCGATCGCTTCGAATCGAAGATCGACAACAGCCGACCGAAACCGGCGATCTTACGGCGAAGATAATTTCGACAGGGGGCCGATTTATCAGGGACGACGACATGTCGCGCGCGTGGTCGGCCGAACGTCCGATGGCAGATTAATTGTGCGTTTATCGTCGGGGCGAACGGTCGTTCTGCCACAACCCAACGAGGGCGACAATTACGCGCCGCGTCCGCGACACCGCGCTTACGTGCAGCAACCGGACGACGACGGTTTTGTTCCGCCATCGCAGCCGTTTAACCCTAACGACTAAGTCGCATCTCGGTTGTTTGAATAAAACCGAGCCGTTCGTAAACCGCACGCCCGTCCTCCGAAGCATGCAACACCACGGATTCGATCCCCTGCTCGCGCGTCCAATCGATGATCCTCTTTATTAAGAGCCCGGCCAAACCGCGCCGGCGCCACTCCGGCTCAGTGTAAACATTTTGGATGATCGCCTGACGTCCCGAGACGATGTCGATCTTACCGTGCGCGTCGGGCTGCGGATGCGGCGGAACTTCGCGCAATTGCACGCCCGCACCGGCGACGATTTTGCCGGGCTGATTCTCCGGGCTCGCCAGCCAGCCAATGTATTTCTTTTCCTTAAACATTCGCCGCAGCGCTTCGAGCGATTGAATCTGGAATGAATCAAACATTTCCGCCGGAAGCTCGCCCATGTCCGTAAACATCCGGGCCCGATGCGAACTGATTAGCTCGAGATCAGCGTCGCTGGCAAAGCGAATGCAGAAAGTGTCGGACATAACTTCTTTTCGTCGGCGGCGGAATTTAGCATCATAATTTCAGGATGCAGGACGCGCTTACCCCCATGATGCAGCAATACCAACGGCTGCGGAAAAGTATTCCCGCCGACACGCTCCTGTTTTTTCGGCTCGGCGATTTTTACGAACTGTTTTTCGAGGACGCGAAAGAAGCATCGGTGATTCTGAATGTCGCGCTGACGAAACGGAACGAAGTGCCGATGTGCGGCGTGCCATATCACGCGGCGCAAGGTTACATCGCAAAACTGATCAAAGCCGGCCGGCGGGTCGCAATCTGCGATCAAACGAGCGAGCCGCAACCGGGCAAGATCGTTTCGCGCGATATCACCCAAATCATCAGCGCGGGCACGGTAAGCGAATTGAATCTGCTCGATGCCAAGCGCGCCAATTATCTCGGCGCGGTTTACGCCGGCGAGAACAGCTACGGATTTGCTTATGCCGACCTGACGACAGGCGAATTTCGCCTCACCCAGTTGCAAGATCGACAAGGGCTGCTCGACGAGCTCGCACGCGTCTCGCCGTCCGAACTGTTGATCAGCGCCGAGCAGAAGGATTCGTTAGGCCAGATCGATCGCACGATTGAATACGACAGCTACGCATTTTTGCCGGAGCACGCGAGCTTTACGCTCTGCGAGCATTTCCAAGTCAAATCGCTCGACGGATTCGGGTGCGCGCACATGACGTCGGCAGTCGCAGCCGCCGGCGCGATCGTTCATTACCTGAAACATCAGCTTCGGCGAAAGATCGATCATCTGACTTCGCTGAAATGCGATGCGCCGAGCGAATACGTGTTGCTCGACGCAGCTACCCAAACAAATCTCGAACTCGTTGAATCGCGCGGCGCGCGGGAAGTGAGTTTGCTGGCGGTGTTGGATCGAACATCGACACCGATGGGCGCGCGCAAATTGCGCTCCTGGATTTTGCAGCCGTTGCGCGATTTGACCGAGCTCGGCTGCCGCCAACAAATGATTGCCGATTTTTTGCAGGAGCCGGACCTGCTCGATTCGGTCCGAACTGAATTGAAATCGATCCGCGACATCGAGCGCGCGGTTGGGCGTTTGAGCCAGGCTTCGGGTAATGCGCGCGATCTGGTCGCATTGAAAGCGTCGCTCCAGCAAATCCCGAAACTGAAAGCGGAGTTGCAGAAAATGCTCGATCGCCTCGCGTTCGGCGCCAATCGCGCGAAAGAACAAGGCGAAGTCGAGTTGCTGGGGCAGAGGCTGCAAAACGAAATTCATGAAATGCCGGCTCTGGCCGAGAAATTATCCAAGGCGCTCGTCGACGATCCGCCGCTCGCTTTGAAAGAGGGCGGGATTTTTCGCGACAGTTACGATGTCGATCTTGATCAGCTGCGAAACGCGTCGCGCGACGGAAAGAACTGGATCAGCCAGCTTCAGGAACGCGAGATTGCCGCAACCGGAATCAAATCGCTCAAGGTGCGTTACAATTCGGTCTTCGGATATTTCATCGAAGTAACGAAATCGAACCTCGCAAGCGTGCCGACGCATTACACGCGCAAACAAACGACCGTCGGCGGCGAGCGTTTCATCACGCCGGAGCTGAAAGAGATGGAGGGAAAAATTCTCGGCGCGGACGAGCGCGCGCGAAATCTCGAGTACGAGCTTTTCCAAAAGCTCCGCGAGGAAACGTTGCGCGAACTTGGGCCCATCCAGCGAACGGCGGAAGCGATCGCGATTGTCGATGTAATCGCCTCGCTCGCGGAGACGGCGCGACTCTTCAACTATTCCCGGCCAACCTTGAACGATTCGTTGCGGCTGGTGATTAAAGACGGCCGGCATCCGGTGCTCGATCAAAATCTGGTCGAAGAAAAGTTCGTCCCAAACGACACGACATTGGATGGCGAAGGAATGCGGCTCGCAATTGTGACTGGACCGAACATGGCCGGCAAATCAACTTACATTCGCCAGGTCGCGCTCATTGTTTTGATGGCGCAGACCGGAAGCTTCGTGCCAGCGGTGAGCGCGGAGATCGGATTAGTCGACCGGATTTTTACGCGCGTCGGCGCGAACGACGATCTCGCGCGCGGCCAATCGACGTTCATGGTGGAGATGAACGAGACCTCGAACATCGTGAACAACGCGACCGAGTGCAGTCTCGTGATCCTGGACGAGATCGGCCGCGGAACATCGACATTCGACGGGCTATCGATCGCCTGGAGCGTGGCCGAATTTCTCCACGATAAAATCAAAGCCCGCACACTTTTCGCGACCCACTATCACGAGCTGACCAAGCTCGCTTCGGAACGCAAAGGCGTTTGCAATTTCAACGTCGCGGTCCGCGAGTGGAACGAACAGATTATTTTCCTGCGCAAAATCGTTCCCGGCGGCGCGGACAAGAGTTACGGGATCCAAGTCGCGCGCCTGGCCGGCTTGCCGAAAGAAATTTTGGACCGCGCGAAAGAAATTCTGGCGCACTTGGAAAATCCAAATGGCGTGACCGAGCAGCCGGCGAAAACCCGCAAGAGAAAACCGACATCTTCCAAGCCGGCCGGAGAAAAGCCGCAGCTTGATCTCCTTTGAAAGGATAAAAAGCGCGCATGCCGGTTAAAACCGAAAAAGAACTAAACGAAGCGCAGCACGCGCTTTGGTTGAAAGCGCTGGCGGCGATGGAGCTGCGGAATTTCGGTTACGCGATTTCGCTGCTGCAGGGAATTTTGAAACAGGAGCCGCAGTTTCTGACTGGGCGGCAGCTGTTGCGGCGCGCGGAAGTTACGAAACTGCAAGGCAGCGAAAAAAGTTTCTTCAATATTTCGACGGCACCGATCGCGGTGATGAAAGGGCAACGCGAAATCAAGAAAGCGCCACAGCGCGCGGTGGAGATGATCGAAAAAGTTTTGGAGGAAGAACCGTACAATCGACAAGCAAACCTCACTTTGAAAGAAGCGGCGGTGGCGGCGGGCTGGCCGGAAATCGGAGTATTCGCGCTCCGGACGTTGCTCGAACAAAATCCGCGCGACGTGAAGTTGCTGCACGAGCTTGGCCAACTTCATCATCAGATGTGTCAAAGCGAAGAGGAGGTCCAAGTTTACAACCGCATCACCGAGATCGATCCGCTGGACGCGGCGGCGCTGCGATTGGGAAAAGACGCGTCGGCGCGCGCGTCGATGAGCGCGGGTGGCTGGGCGCAGGCGGAAAGTTATCGCGAGCTAATCAAAGACAAAGAGGTCGCGATTTCCCTCGAACAACAAGGCCGGATGCAGCTGAGTGGCGAAGCGCTCGAGCAACAGATCGCCGAATTGCAGGCGCGCCAACGCGCCGAACCGATGAATATCGATCTTGCCCGAAGACTGGGCGTGTTTTTCGAACAAAAGGATGACACTGAGTCAGCGATCAACTCGTACCAGCGCGCGGTTGAGTTGACCGCGAGCAGCGACCCTGGATTGGTGCGGAAAGTATCCGATTTAAAAATGCGCGCGGCGGAGCGCGAGATTGCGGCCCACGAGGAATTTCTGGCCGGTCATCATAAAAAGGATGCGATCCACGCAAAGAAAACCGAGGAGCTTCAGGCGGCGAAGAAAAAGCGCGCCGGGATGATGATTGAAGAAACGAAAAAGCGTTTGGAGCGAAATCCGACAGATCTGCAATTGCGCTTTGAGCTCGGCGAACACTTGATGAACGCGCAGAGATTTCGGGAGGCGATTCCCGAATTGCAGCGAGCCCGTCAAAATCCAAATGCGCGATTGAAAGCGATGAATTTGCTCGGGATTTGCTACCGCGAGGCCGGCATGCTCGATCTCGCGATGAAACAATTCGAGGACGCGGCCAAGGAGATTTTGACGATGGACGCAATGAAAAAGGAGATCGTCTACAACCTTGGGACCGTTTACGAGAAAATCGGCGCCCGCGAAAAGTCGCTCGATTGCATGAAACAAATCTACGAGGCGGATTACGGGTTCAAGGATGTGGCCGAACGGGTGGAAAGTTCCTACAAATAAGGGCGGACGGCTTTAGGACATGGCGATGTCGATCTTTTCCCCACGAACAGCTGACTTGCGTCCACGTCCAAGGTTGTGGCAACATGCGATTCTCTGATGCCGACGTCGGCATCCCAAAACGAGGAAATACCTATGAAAAAAAATCTTATTTTATCACGAATTGGAATTGTCGCGCTCACGGCAGGAGCGCTTTGTCTGGCGACGACAAGTAGCGCGCTCAACCCGTATCCGCCGCTCCGGACCGGCGCCAATCGGGACGCGGCAAAGCCGAGCGCCTCACCCGCGGCGAAAGCGGGGGGCAAACTGAGCGCGGCGGACAAAGACTTCATGATGAACGCGGCCAAAGGCGGAATGATGGAAGTTGAATGGGGCAAGTTGGCGGCGCAAAACGCCCAAAACGCCGACGTTAAGAAATTCGGGAACCGAATGGTGACTGATCACTCAAGAGCGAATAGCGACCTTATGGCGCTGGCAAAAGAGGAAGGCGTTTCGCTTCCGGGTGCAAAAGCGCCAGGCAAATGGAAATCGGACAAGGATTATATGGACATGATGGTCAAAGATCACACTGGGGATTTGGCCGAGTTCCAAAAGCAAGCGCAGAGCGGCAGCGATCCCGATCTGAAAGCATTCGCGGCCAAGTATTCCAAGGTAGTCGCGCAACACCTCAAGATGGCCCAAGAAACGCAAGGCAAACTTAAATAATCGAAACTTCGTTTTTTTGTGAGCGGCACGTCTTCACGGCGTGCCGCTTTTTTTCGACTTTGCTTTCCGCCCAGCAGACTTAAAGCTGTAATTAATGCGGAAGACAAAGATCATCTGCACTCTCGGGCCGGCGACAGAAAAACCGGAGACTATTCGCCAATTGATCGCGAGCGGGGCGGATGTTTTTCGCTTGAACATGAGCCACGCGCCGCACGATTGGGTCACCAAAATTGTTCCGCAAATCCGCAAACTTGGGAACGAAGCCGGCCGATCGATTGGCATTTTGCTCGACACTCAGGGCCCGGCAATTCGAACCGGACCGGTAAAAACGCCGCTGCAATTGAACAAAGGCGACCTGCTCGAGTTCACCGTTCGCGACGCGAAGAAAACAGAAAAGAAATCGGTTGACGTAAATTACGACAAGTTCGGCGACGATGTCAGCGTGGGCGACACCGTCTTGGTCGACAATGGCCTGATCAAAATGGTCGTGGTCGGAAAAAAGAAAAATCGCGTTCTTTGCAAAGTGATCGCGCCGGCGGCGCTCGGTTCACGGCGGCATATTAATCTGCCCGGCGTTCATGTCAGTCTGCCGGCGCTGACAAAGAAGGACGTCGCCGATGTCGATCTTGGCGCGAAGCTCGGAGTGGATTTCGTGGCGCTCAGCTTTGTCCGAAAAGCAAGCGATCTGAAAGAGCTTCGCGATTTGCTCGCGCGAAAAAAAAGTAAGGCTCAGGTGTTGGCGAAAATTGAAGACCAGGCGGCGGTGGAATCGATCGAAGACATTATTAAGACGGCGGATCTGGTAATGGTCGCGCGCGGCGATCTCGGCATCGAAGTGCCAATGGAAGAATTGCCCATCATCCAGCGGCGGATTGTGAAAAGCTGTATTCGCCTTGGCAAACCGGTCGTTGTCGCGACGCATTTGCTCGAATCGATGATTAGCAATCGCGTTCCGACGCGGGCCGAGATCACCGACATTGCCAACGCGGTTTTTGAGCAAGCGGATGCGATCATGTTGAGCGGCGAAACCAGCGTGGGGCGTTATCCAACTGAATGCGTGGAGGTGATGAACCGCGTGGCCGCGCGAACTGAGCGAAGCGGCGGCGCAGGTTACGCCGAGGATGCGATTCTCGAAGACGCCCGACAGAAAACCGTCGCAGCCGCGGTGGTCTTGGCGAATTCGCTGGCCCGCTCCAAAATTATTGTCTTCACGCGTCACGGCACAATGGCGCGCAATGTTTCCAATTTACGACCCGAACGAGCGACGATCTTTGCTTTCACGCCGAGCGAAGAAGTACGGCGGCAGCTCTCGATCTGCTGGGGCGTTTGCCCCCAGCAGATCGAATTCAGTAACGACCCAAAGGTGACGATCGACCGCGCGCAGAAACTTCTGCGCGATCAGAAGCTCACCTCGCGAGGAGACAACCTTGTCATCGTCAGCGACATTATTGCTGACGGGACACGCTGCGATTGCGTGCAGCTGCGGACTTCGAAATAAAAAACGCGCGGATTTCTCCGCGCGTTTCAAATCTTAGATGTCGATCTTTTAGGCTTCGACCGGCAACTCGACGTCGATCGGCTTTTCTTTCTTGCTCAAAGCCCGGCGCAATTTCGACAGCGCGATATTTTGTAGCTGACGAATACGTTCGCGAGTCACGCCAAATTTCTTGCCAACTTCCTCGAGCGTCTTCGGCTTGCCGCCGTCGAGCCCGAAACGCTGGAAGATGATTTTTTTTTCGCGGTCGTCGAGCACGTCGAGCAATCCGCCGACTTCGTTGCGCAAGTTTTTATCGCGCAAAAGCTCGAATGGCGTCTGAGCCTCTTCGTCGCCGACGATTTCGCCAAACTCGGTCGAATCGTCGTCACTGATCGGCGCGTCGAGTGAAGCCGGACGAATCGACACCGTCTTGAGCTGCGAAACTTTTCCACTGGCGATGCCGATTTCCTCGCCGAGTTCGTCATCGGTCGGCTCGCGGCCGAGCTCTTCGCTCATTTGGAGCGAGACGCGGCGCATCTTGGAGATTTTGTCGACCAAATGGACCGGCAGACGAATCGTTTTCGATTGGTTCGCGAGTGCGCGTTTGATCGATTGCTTGATCCACCACGCGGCGTAAGTCGAAAGTTTTCCACCCTTGGCGGGATCGAAACGTTCGACCGCTTTCATCAAACCGATGTTGCCTTCGGAAATCAAGTCGAGCAGAGGCAGTCCGAGATTGGCGTAATCGTGCGCAATCTTGACCACCAGTCGCAAGTTGGAGCGAATCATGAGCGCGCGCGCCTCCCGATCGCCCCTTTTGATTTTGGCGGCGAGCTCAATCTCCTGTTGCGGGGTCAAGAGCGGGATTTGCCCGATCTCGCGCAGATAAATTTTTATTCCGGTATCGCTATCTTCGGCGGCCATATAACCTCTCTTCATGGGAAACTGGGGGCTGATCCGACCAATTGCCGGCTTTAGTATTCGTGGCTGGCTCCTTCGTCGGATTTCTTAACATCAGGGAAACTACTTAACAAGGTTAAATATTCGGAATATCGACAGTATTCGGCCGGATTTTGTTCAAACTTTCTCAAAATATTCGCCAAGACTCAGTTCGGCCCGTTTTGGCCTCTAAGAATTGGACATTTGCCGCTTTCCGACGTTGCGATTTTTTGTAAATCTGCCGCGAACCTGTTCCCTCCATGCTGGCCAAGATTTATTCCGCCGCCGTTTATGGCGTTGACGCTTACGAAGTTGAAATCGAGGTCAATATTGGACCCGGCGAGGTGAAAATGGTGATCGTTGGCTTGCCCGACGCTGCGGTGAAAGAAAGCCGGGATCGCGTCCGCACCGCCATCGCCAATAGCGGCTATCGTTGGTCGCGTCGACGGACGACGATCAATCTCGCGCCGGCTGACATTAAAAAGGAAGGACCAAGCTTCGATCTACCGATCGCGCTCGGAATGATCGCGGTCAGTGAGGAACTGAACACTTCCGCGTTCGAAAAATTCAGTTTCGTTGGCGAGCTGGCGCTTGATGGAGGCGTGCGGCCAGTGAAAGGCGTGCTTCCGGTCGCGCTGGAAGCGCGGCGCCGCGGCAAACAAGCGCTCTTCGTCCCGGCAGCGAACGCGCTCGAAGCCGCGATGGTCAACAAGATCGACATCTACGGCGTTCAGAATCTCCGGCAGACGTTTCAATTTCTACGCGGAGAACTTCCGCTCTTGCCGACCCGCGGCGATCTCACCGGATTTTTTTCGACACATCAAAACTACGATGTCGATTTTGCCGACGTGAAAGGACAGGCGCATGTGAAGCGCGCAATCGAGGTCGCGGTCGCCGGCGGTCACAACATTCTCATGATTGGACCGCCTGGTTCCGGAAAATCGATGTTGTCGAAGCGAATTCCGACAATCATTCCGCCGATGTCGCTCGATGAAGCGATCGAGACGACGAAGATCCACAGCATTGCCGGATTTCTGGATGGCGAAAAATCTTTTGTGGCAACGCGGTCGTTCCGCTCGCCGCATCACACCATCAGCGACATCGGACTTCTTGGCGGCGGCACATTCCCCACTCCGGGCGAAGTGAGCCTGGCGAACAACGGCGTTCTTTTTCTGGATGAGCTGCCAGAGTTCAAACGCTCCGCGCTCGAAGTCATGCGGCAGCCGTTGGAAGACGGAAAAGTAACGATCTCGCGCGCAGCCGGAAGTTTGACTTTCCCGAGCGAATTCATGCTCGTCGCCGCGATGAATCCCTGCCCGTGCGGATATTTCGGCGATCTCAAACGCGAATGCCGGTGCAGCCCGGTCCAAGTGCAGCGGTATCGTCAGCGAATCTCCGGACCACTTCTCGATCGGATCGATCTACATATTGAAGTGCCGGCGGTGGAATACCGCGATGTCTCAAGCGAACGCGTGGAAGAAAATTCAACCGCAATTCGGGAGCGGGTTGCGCACACGCGCAAAAAACAACACGATCGCTTTGCGCGCGACGCGAAAACAAATTGCAATGCGCGGATGACGACCCGGCATTTGAAGACCCATTGCAAACTTAGCGCTGATTCGCAGGAACTAATTCGTGTCGCCATGACCGAACTCAATTTAAGCGCCCGCGCTTACGATCGGATCCTGAAAGTTTCTCGCACCATCGCCGACTTGGACGATAAGATCGACATCGGACCGGAGCATGTGAGCGAGGCGATTCAATATCGCACATTCGATCGCACGCTTTGGATTTGATTGAATACGAAAACAATTCTTGGCATCACGCTGCTCGCGCTCGCAGCTTGCAATAGCTCCCAGCAAACGATTTCCGGCCCGCTGCAACAGCGCGGTTACCTATGGCAACGCGACTGGACGCCCGCAGTTGTAGATGCGCTTGGCGAAGCCAGTCGACGAATGAATGGCGTGGTAATTCTCGGCGCGGAAATTAATCTCGCTGGGAAACAGCCGGCGGTCGTCAAGGCAACGATCGATTGGGACGCAGTGAAACGACAAACCGGGCACTGCGCAATTGCGATTCGCGTTGCGCCATTCGCCGGCCCATTTCGTTCCGACGACGCGCCGGCAACGGCGATTGTCGATCTTACCAAGCAACTCTTGAAAGAAGCGAAAGAAGCTCGCGGGCAGGGCGTGGAAATCGAAGAATTCCAATTCGATTTCGATTGCGCGCAAAAGAATATCGCAAGTTATCGGACATGGTTGCAGACGTTGAAGCCAATCGTTCGGCCGGCTCGATTTGTTATCACCGTGCTGCCGGCGTGGCTGGCGAGTTCGAATTTCCTCCCGCTCATTCGGGAAGTGGATGGATACGTTCTGCAGGTTCACTCCGTCCCGATCTTCGCGGGCGCGGCCACGACATTGTGCGACTCGCGCCTGGCGCACGAATGGGTGAGGAAAGCCGCGCAATTTGGAAAACCGTTTTCGGTGGCGCTTCCAACCTATCGATGTGCTGCCGGTTACGGACCGGATGGAAAACTTCTGAGCGTGGCAATGGACAGCGTTCAGCCGGCCTGGCCACCGGGCACTCGCGTTTTGGAATTCGGCGCGAACGCGGATGAGATTGCGGCGCTGGTTAACGACTGGCAACAAGCGCGTCCGCCAGAATTGCACGAATTAATTTGGTATCGCGTCCCGATCGCGACCGACACTCGCAATTGGCGCTGGGCGACATTGTTCGCGGTCATGGCCGGCCGTCTTCCTGAACATAAGATCAACATCGTTCAGGAAGGCGAGAATCCAGTCGATTTGTCGATCTTCAACGCGGGCGAAGCGGATGAACAATTAAGGACATACGTGACCGCGATATGGAACGGAACGAAATTAACCGCCGCGGACGCGCTCTCTGGTTGGAATGTTCGATCGGAAAATGGTCGCGCGGTTTTTAACGTAACGGTACCGCGCGGGCTGCGATTGCCACCAGGCTCCACGCGGAAAATAGGTTGGCTTCGCTTCGAGCGAAACACTAATCTGGAGACCGAACTTTCAAATCAAAGTGAGTCGCTTCGCTAAATTGTTGACAGCAGTTGGGGCGACGCTGTGCTTCGCGGGCGGATTGCGCGCCACCGGATATTTCGGACCGGACGTTTATTTAGATAACGGCGGCAAAATTGTAGACGCATCGCCGGAATTCTATTGGGAGCTCGAGCTGCGGCGGCTCGCGCAAGAATTTCATCCAACCGAGAAACTTATAGTCTCAGAAAAGCCGCCCCCGAACTTTGAGGGAGAAGAGCCGGACAATCGCGGCAGCGAAGATTCGGAGGATGCTGACCTGAAAGATTTTGATTCAGCGCTAAAGGAAGGACGAATTAAACCGGCTGATCAGACCAAAGCGAAGCAGACCCATGCGGACGCGAGAGGAGTGATTCAGGCCGCGGCTGCAGTGGCAATGGCCACGCCTTCGGCATCAGCGACAGCAATTGCATCCCCGGCAGCTCCGAGATCACAGAACACGACGCAGTCTTTGCCGGCCGAGACCGATTCCGAATTCGCGGACTACCATCGCGGCGCGCTCGCGTATCGAAACAAACAATGGGATGAAGCGCGCAAAGCCTGGGAGAATTTACTCAAGCGCCCGGAACAAGATCGACATTATCGGACAGTCTGGGCCGCGTTCATGTTGGGCAAGGTCGCGCTCAAGATGGAGGATTATCCGACCGCGACGCAATGTTTCCAGCGAACGCGCGAATTCGCCAAGGCCGGTTTTGTCGATTCGTTAGGCCTGGCAGCGGACAGTTACGGCTGGGAAGGCCGCGCCGAATGGAAACAGGATCATCCGGAAAAAGCGGCGCCACTTTTTCTAAGCCAACTTGCGCTCGGCGACGAGACAGCGGTCGTTTCATTGAAGGCGCTCATTCCGGATCGCGAGCCGGTTTATGGATGGTTGAACTATGGTCCGAGATCCGCAGAAGATTCAGAAAAGTGGACGGAAGAGCAGAAACGTGAGGAGGATCAAAAGGAAGTCGCGAAATTGAAATTGGCGGCGAAGGACCGCTTACTGCGGCGATTGATCACCGTGCATATCCTGGCCGCATCTTTTTCGTCCGATCTCGAATCTCCCGATCAGACGAACGCGCCGGTAAATCGGTCCGAACGCTGGCTCAACATCATTAAGGAAGAGAAACTGGATCGAGTAGAAGACGCGGAATATCTCGGTTGGCTCGCCTACGACAACGGCGATTACAAAAGCGCAGCGCATTGGTTGGAATTGAGCAAAGGCGACTGCGCGGCCGCGCTTTGGCTAAGAGCAAAATTGCAGCGGCGCGCCGGAAAATCAGCCGAAGCGGTCAACACGATGACGCAGGCGGTCGAAAAGTTGAGAGCGCCTCCTTATTATATCGAGTTCGATTATTCCGGCAGCGGTCACTGGGGATTTTATGCGAGTGCGAGTGGTGATCTTGGCGGCCTTCGCTTGTCTGGCGGAGATTTCGTTCAGGCACTCGATGCCTTATTCAAAGGCAAGGTTTGGGACGACGCCGCCTTCGTGGCGGAACGGGTGCTGACTACCAACGAACTCAAGCAGTACGTCGATTCGCTTCCTCCAACCGAGAAACCGAAGGAAGGCGAAAATTATTACGTGAAGCTTCGTTACCTGCTCGGGCGGCGTTTGGTCCGCGAAGATCGATACGCTGACGCCAAACAATATTTGTTGCCACCCAACGACAAGCTGCTCGAAAAATACGTCAAAGCGCTGAAAGACGGCGCAAACGAAAAACTTTCGAAAACGGAACGCGCGCACGCCTGGTTCACGGCGGCATGGCTGGCGCGTTACGATGGAATGGAATTGATGGGGACAGAAGGCGCGCCGGACGCGTTCGCCGAGGACGGCTCATCGGAGATACCAGATTTAGCCAAGCAGCGTCGCACCGGTTTTTACGAGACGGTTGCCTACGACAAAAACAACCACGTCATTTTGGACAAAGAGGGGAACCAAATACCGAAGAAGGAGCCGATCTCGCTAAAAGCAACGGCAAAGGAAGTTCAACGGCTGAAAGCGAACAAAATCGAGCCCGACATTCGCTTTCATTATCGATTGATTGCCGGCGCGCTGGCGATGAAAGCCGCGGCGTTGTTGCCGGACAATTCGGAGGAATTGGCCGACGTCGTGAATCACGCCGGCCTTTGGGTGAAAGATCGAGACGAGAAAATTGGCGATCGCTATTACCAGGTAATCGATCACCGCTGCGCAAAGACCAAAATCGGGCAGGCCGACATGGCGAAGCGCTGGTTTGTCGATCAAGAGGGACCGTGGAGTACCGCCGAGCAAGAGGCATATCAGGCTTTTCATAAAGAGATCGAGCCCGAGTCCTCTCCGGCACCAGAGTCATCGCCGTCACCCGAATCCTCGCCGCAATAACTAGTCCCGGTTCGCAACCGCGGGTTGAGACTTTCCGGCGACGAATTTTGTGGGAATGTTGAATCTGATTTGGGATTGGCGGCGTCTAATTAGAGAAGGACAGTGCAGATGAAACCGGGTTCCGAGATGGCGAATAATATTCGGAGAACTCTTTTCCCGCGACGCAGGCCGTTTCCGATTACCGGTTGCAACTACCAGACATTTTCGCTCGATCGTTATCGCGGCGGTCCAACCGGCAGCTCCCAGCCGTCATTCTTCAATATCAGTCGCGAATATTTCCGGCACGAGGCGCGACGCCATTTCCTGAGCGAGATCGCATTCTTCCTCATTCTCGCCGCGATTCTCGCAATCACGTTCGTCAGCGGCGCGCGGGCGATCATCCACTTCCTAAGTCTTCCCGAAGCTTGAAGCCGACGCGCACGATCAGGGCGGTTCGTTTCGCGTCGACGTCGATGGCGCTTTGTCTCTTGTTCGGTTGTCGGCCGACGACCGATCGAACCTTGGAGGAAATGATCGACCGGAGTTACAAGGTCGAACCAAATGCAACGCTGAGCATCACTAATCGCGATGGATCAATCCGCGTTTACGGTGCCGGTGGCGACATTCGCGAAGTTCGGGTTGAGGCGATCAAAAGAGCGTACAGCGCGAACCGATTGAAAGCGATTTCGGTGCAGATCTCCGCGACGCCCAATTCCATCACGATCGAAACAAGTTATCCGAACGATTCCAGCGCCGCGTTCTCCGATCGATCGGGCACGGTCGATTACGTGATCGTTGTCCCGCAAACGATCCGGATTTCAAAGTTGGAGCTAACCAACGGCGAGGTGCTCGTGGAAGAGCTGCGCAGCGATGAGGCACGCGCGAAATTAGGCAACGGCCGATTATTCGCTCACAACTGTTTTGGCAATCTCGACCTCGCTCTCGACAGCGGCAACGTCGCGATCGTTTACGAATGGTGGGAAGAAGGCGAGTTTTCGGTTCGATCGAAAGTCGAAAACGGCAACGCCTTCGCATACGTTCCGAGCGAGGCAGCATTTCATCTCATTGCTCGCACCGTCACAGGAAAAATCGCCAACGATTTTGCAGAACAACGAGATCGCCGCTCCGAACCGGTCAGGAAGATCGACATGTCAGTCGGCGGCGAAAGCAAAACGACCTTTCAATTCGAGACCCAGGATGGAAACATCAAAATCTCAGCCCATAATCCCTGACCATGCCCTCGTTCGATATTGTTTCTGAAGTCGACAATCAGGAGATCGACAATGCTTTGAACCAGGCGCGCAAAGAATTAAGCACCCGCTTCGATTTGAAAGACGCGAAGACCGAGATCGTTCAGGAGAAAGACAAGATCGTGCTCACCGCTGATGACGCGAACCATCTCCGCGCCCTGCGCGAAATCGTAATCGGCAAACTTTCCAAGCGCGGCGTCGATCTGCGCAACGTGAAACAGGAGGAGCCGGCGCTTTCTTCCGTTGGTCACGCGCGGCAGGAACTAAAAATTCAACAAGGCCTCGAAGGCGATAAAGCCAAAGAAATCATTCAGGCGATCAAGGGACAGAATTTCAAAGTGCAAAGCCAACTGCAAGATCGACAAGTTCGCGTGACTGGAAAAAAGAAGGACGAGTTGCAGGCCGTGATTCAATTCGTTCGCGGCCGTGATTTTTGCGTAGCAACGAATTTCAAGAATTTCAGAGACTAACCGCGGATTACGCGGATCATCCGGATGAAAAGATGAAGATCCACGTGCAATTCTATGCTCAGCTGCGGGACGTCGCCGGCATTTCAAACCTAAATGTCGATCTTCGCCAAGGCGCGACGGTTGCCGATCTGCTGGAAAAAATATACGAGATTAAACCCAGGCTCCGTGCGCTCGATCAGAGCATTCTCGTAGGTGCAGGGGTTGATTTTGTTCAACGTGTCCACGTTCTGAATGAAGACGAAGAAATCGCCGTGATGCCGCCGGTGCAAGGCGGATAAGAATTCGTTTCATCCGCGTAATCCGTGGCTAGCTCATCTACTTCGACGTGATGAGCTCTTTTCGGAGAACACCTATCCACGGAAGATTGCGATAGCGCTCGTCGTAATCGAGCCCATAGCCGACGACGAACTCATCCTCGATTTTGAAGCCGAGATAATCGGCGTCGACTTCACGCGCGCGCTGTTTCTTTTTGCTCAGGAGCACGCAGACGCGAATGCTGCGCGGTTGCGCAGTTTGGAGCTTCTCGCGAATCGCCGCGAGCGTATGACCGCTGTCCAAGATGTCGTCGGGAATGAGAACATGTCGATCTTTCACGTCCGGCGGCGCGATCTGTTTGAAAATGACTTCACCGGTCGTTTGCGGCTTTCCGTGATAACTGGCGACGCTGAGACAATCCAGCTTGAGCGGCAACGGGATACGCCGAAGCAGATCGGCCATGAACATCAGACTGCCGTTCAACACCGCGATGACAGTGAGATCTTTGTCTTGATAATCTTTGGAGATTTGCGCGGCAATTTCGTCCAGCCGCCGGTGAATCGTCGGCTCATCAAAGAGCACGCGCTCGAGATCGTCTTGCACTGCCCTCTATTAGGCCACTCCCGGCGCCAAAGATCAACGCGCGACTCGACTTTGGGGCGATGCTATTTTTAGCAGATGCAAGTTCGCCACGACCAAATCGAAGTCCGCACCAATGGGAAAGGCACTTATCAAATCACGGACGAAATTCAGGAGAAGATCGACAAGAGTAAGATCGACAACGGCACGGTCGCGGTCTTTGTCCAACATACCAGTTGCAGTTTGACGATGATGGAAAACGCCGCGCCGGCGGCGCGACGCGATTTAGAAAGATTTTTCGAAAAGCTTGTGCCCGAAGATGCAGATTACGAGCACGACGACGAGGGCCCGGACGATAGCACGTCGCACATTCGAATGGCGCTCACCCGATCGAGTGAAACCATTCCGATTGTCGACGGAAAGATGGAGCTTGGCACCTGGCAGGGTATATTTCTTTTCGAACACCGCCGCGCACCGCACCGCCGAAAGATTTCGGTTACGATTATCGGAAACTAGCGGTAGTCAGCGAAGAATGCGACTTCCCGAATTTAATGTTCGGAGATATCGCCACTGGTAAGAAAACCGCCGGCCGAGTAACCGTTGCTCACGCTAATGAAGAATTGATCGCTGTTCCCCGGACCATTGTCGTAGGCGTCTACAGTAAAGCTTATCTTTTTCTTCTTACCGATCTTTGCCGTGCCGCTGAAAGTGGCATGATTTCCGTTAAACGTGATCGACGTGATTTTGCTGGTAGAGAACGAGAAATTGTTAACTGAGTCCTGATAGGTAATGAAGTGCGGGCCGGATTTCAACGGTGTCTGGGCTGAGAAATCGAACGAAGCCTGACCGCCTGACACCGCAATCGTTCCGCTGCCGTTGATTTCTGTTCCAATTATTGGAGGCGTAATCGTCGGCGTAGGAGTTGGTCTGGGTGTCGCAGTAGGAGTAGCTGTCGGAGTTGGAGTTGCGGTTGGAGTAGCTGTGGGGGTAGCAGTCGGCGTTGGCGTTGGACTTGGAGTCGGTGTTGGCGACGGCGTTGGGCTGGGTGTCGGACTAGGTGTTGGAGTCGGAGTCGGGGTAGGTGTGGGCGTGGGAGTAGGCGTTGGGGTCGAGGTGGGAGTTGGCTCCGAAGCAGCATCGTCGTCGATGATAGTTACCGTTGCGGTAGCCGGCCCGCTTAACATCTCGCCTGCGCTCACAAGATTACTCAGAGTCACCGTGAATGTTTTGTTGCCTTCGTTCGCTTCTTTAGCCGGATCGGTCTGTTCGTTAATGGTGACCTGGATCGGTTTGCTCGTGTCGCCAGGGTTGAAAGTCAGGTCACCGGAGGTAGCGGTATAGTCATCAGGCGACTTGGCCCCGGATGCGCCGACGCCATCGGCGGTCGCGTAGTGCACGGTCGCGCTGCCGCTGGCATCGCCATTGCGAGTGACAGTTAGGGTAACGCTGCCGGCAGTTTCGTTGACGCTATAACTCGGCGTTGAGAACTGGATGCAAGCAGTCGTCGGCGAAAGCAACTGCGTCGCGATGTACTGGGGCGAGTCTAAGCCGGAGCTGGCGAAGACCGATCCATTTCCGGCGGGGTCGAACCTCTCGATCGTATTATTGCTAGCATTGACCACGTATAAATTGTCACTGCTATCAAAGACCACGCCTAACGGATTGCTTAGCCCGGAGCTCGCAAAGACCGACCCAGTTCCGCTCGAATCGAGCTCTAAAACGTTATCCGGACTGAAGTTCGGCGTGTACAGATTTCCACTGCTATCGAACGCCAAGTCTTTATTGCCGTGTAGTCCCGCGCTTGAGTCCGCGAAAAGCGACCCAGTTCCGGACGTATCGAATTTCTCAATCGAATTGTTACCGCTTGAGTAAAGATTGCCGTTGTTATCGAAGACTAACCCATAGCCCGAACTTATGTTATTTGGCGTGCCGAACTGGCCTAGATCAGTACCGGTGGGGCCAAATTTTCTTATTGTATGGTCGATGAAGTTTCCGACGTAAAGATTCCCGCTGCTGTCGAAGGCCAAGTCGAGCGGTTGATTTAAACCTGAACTCGCGAAAACGGTTCCATTTCCGAACGGATCGAACTTCTCGATCGTGTTGGCGAGGCCGTTGGCAGCGTAAAGATTGCCGCTAGAGTCGAAGACCAGACCCTGAGGTAAGTTCAGCCCTGAACTTGAATCGGCAAATGTTCCGAGGTCATTACCGTTGGCATCGAACTTCTCGATAGTATAAACACCCGAGTTCGAAACATAGAAGCGCACCGTCTTGCACTTGCCCGCGCTGCCGGCGTTGAAGAGCGAAGTTACTTCGTCGGCGGTAAGCGCGCGACTGAACACTTCGATTTCGTCCAACAAACCATGCAAGTAATGACCGCTGCCGGGGCGCACACCAAAAGTTAGTGGCCCGCTGCTGACAGATCGCGAGATGCCGCTCTGCGATACCATTTGGGTGCCATTTACATAAAGGATCGCGGTCGATGATCCGTCGAACGTTTCAGCAACGTGCGTCCACTGATTGGTCGGAATGACGCCGCCGGCAGTCTCAAACGCCGTTCCATTAATTCCGCTGTAAAGTGCACCGCTGCTCTTGATAAAGAGACCGTAGCTGTCGGTTGCGTCTACGCTCGAATCCTGCGCCTTAACGACGAGACCCTCGAAGCCGGTGCCGTTGATATTACCTTTCCAGTAAACCCACGCATCAACGCTAAACGCAGGGTTAGGATCGAGAGCAGGAGAGGGAGCGACGGTTACTGAATCATCGGTTCCATCAAAGCTAAAGGCCCGATCAACTTTGCCATTAGCGAAAGTTGTATTGTCGTTCAGTGTTCCGTTATGGCCGCCTTGAATATCGGTTGCGGTGTTATCTCCCGGCCACCAACCAACGAGTCCTGACGGCGGGGTTACACATGTCGGTTTGCATTTACCAAAACTCCCGGCGTCGAAGATGGTCTGAATCTCATCGCCGCTCAGCGCGCGATTGAAAATTTCCACCTCGTCGATTCGTCCTTTAAAGAAAGCGCTGCTGAAGAATCCAGGGATATTTCCAAATTCCAAGTCGTACCCATCCGCCGTATGGGCCGTGCCGACTGTTTTTGTGTCATAAAGCACACTGTCGACGTAAAGTTTAGCGGTCGTACCTTGGCGCGTTACGGCGACATGCTGGAAACCATAAGTAACGGACGGCCCATCAAGGAAAACATCATCCAAAAATACACGCCAGAAGTGTGCCCCGGCACCGCCAGTGATCGCAATCAGCGGGACATAGTAGCTAACTGCACCTTTACAGATAATGTAGTTATCGCCTGCCGGACTATCGGCGTCCGGCGCTATCCACCCATCGTAGGTGAAGTCGCCGTAGTGAAGCGATGGATCGTCCTTGATCAGCACAAAATCGTCAGAGCCATCGAGTTTAAATGCCTGACCTACTTCCCCCGTTCCGAAACTCGCGCCATTTTCGAGTTGTCCGGTGTTGCCATTCTGAATGTCTTTGGTGTTTCCATCGCCCGGCCACCAACCGACCATGTTGGACGGCGGCGGATCGCAGGAACGGCATTTACCAGCGCTATCCGCGAGATAGATCGCCTGAACTTCCGACGCGCTCAGTCCGCGATTGAAAACTTCTACTTCGTCGATGAGGCCGTTAAACAGCAGGGCGCTGCAACACGGGCGGCCACCGATCTCAAACGAGGAACCTGAGTCGTCGATACTTCCACTAACCGCTCGTGAGTCAACAGCGACTCCGTTGGCGTAAAGAATGACAGTGCTTCCATCGTAAGTTAGCGCAACGTGTGTCCAGGTGTTAACTGGAACGTGATCGCCAGATAGGAAGTGCTCGACGCCCCCAACTTTTATCGAGCCTTCGAGAAAACAAACAGGACCGGATAGACAAAACAACGAGTAGTCGTTGCCTCCTGAGGTAGTTTTGCCGAAGTAAACGGCTTCACTAGTGCCAGAAGGATTAACCCAGCCGTCGATTGTGACCTGGTTGCCCATGTTAATGAGGTTCGATGGACGACCCGCGTCTGCGAATCCGGATCCGTTAAAGCTAAAGGCCTCTCCGACTTTACCAGTTGTAAACGTTGCAGGCCCAAGACTCAGATTGTTGTGGCTGATGATGTCGTCGCCATTCCCTTCGGCCGGCCACCAACTGATCATATCCGGCGGCGGCGGATCGCATTGTTCCGTGATTGTAAAGGTTGCATCGGCAAAACCTAGGTTTTCGTTGCCTGCGCAAACGATCGAGTTGGATGGACACCCCTCGAAATGAAAATACCAGCGGTTTAGTGTTGGCACCGCGGTGAACTCATGGCTGTCTGAAATATTCTGCGGCGAAAAATCGACCACCGTAGAAGTGACGTTTGTGCTGACGTTGGTGCGAAGAATCTTCGTGTGGGGATCACTGGATCCATCGACGTAATCGATGTAAATGTCCCCACCGAAAAATTCCGCCACGCCGTAGGTAGCCCAGCTCTCTGCTGCAGAGCGGCCAAGATAGTTTGAGTCGGTAATGGTCCCGAGTGTAGTCACTGTTCCACTCGGCAAGTCGATGTTGTAAGCGGTCCCACTCGAACTGGGTGAATCAACGATCACGATCCTGTCGTATCCGGCAAACACACCAGCTTCATCAGACCCAGCACAACAACTTCCATAAGTGATCGTAATCGGGCTGGAGAGATTGATCACCGTTGAGCTAAGAGCTCCGGTAGTAGGATCAAGCAAGACGAGCTTGAAAATCGTGAAGGTTGCCGGACTGAGGCCGTCCGTGGGCACCGGGTTACCGGCGCTGTCGGCGAACACATAGACATTCTGCGAGTGAATATCCATCGCCATGCCCTCGCGGTTTGCTGTTATATTGCTCGCTCCGGAAAGATCACGGTTCCAAATTCCCGCAACGACGCCCGAACCGAAGCCATCGCCTGCCAAAAACACTTTGGAACTCGATACCGCGATTCCGCCGCGGTCGTCGCCGATCTGGGACGCCGCGTCAATTGCAGAGACGTTATTGGCCGTCAGCGTGTTGATCTGAAACGTCGTCTGGCTGATCGCGCTCTGTCCAAAAGCAAAAGAGCAGGCAGTCGCGATGATGAAGAGAGCGCCGCGCGAGTTACTCGCGCCCGCCTGTCGGACGCGTTCCAGGAGGAGTTTCATTTAATGTCGGTTGCGGTGGCCGTCAAAACCCTTTTGCCCTATCGTGCCCGACTTCGTCAAACTTTTTCGGAATTCGAAGAAAGAAATTTAATACCGGACTACATCTGACATTTGAACTTTACCGTGAGTCTCTGTGCGCTCGCGAGAATTCTATTTCGTGTCGACGTTGTCGATAGTGACCGTTGCGCTCGAAGGGGACCCGATCTGATAACGCCGATTACGAAGAATTGTTATCTTCGCGACCTCACTCGTGTTTGGCGGATCGCCATCAGCAAAAGCGTGCAAGTAAATGTTCGCGGATGTCTCGCCGGCGGGAATCCATACGCGACCGTCGCTTGTAAGGTTGGTGCCGAAAAGAACATAATCTCCGCCCGGCGCCGCTGAGCCGCTCGTCATCAGCTTCACCAAAATATCGCGCGGTGATGGCGAGGAAAGAACGAAAGTAAGTTGGGATTCGTCGCCGGCGTTTGTAATTGTTGACGGGGACGCAAAAACGCTGACCGATTGCGCGCGGGCGGAAGAGACGCTGCCGAATACGGCAAGCGCAAGAAGAATGAACAAAGAGGGAAGCGATTTCGTTTTCATGGCGGACTCCAATTGTAAGAAGAAACCTCGAACAACGAAAGAAGTTTCGAGAATTGTAGCGGCGGTCTATGACTGTCGTCACCGATCTCGGCGCTCAGAGCTCCGCTACAGAAGAGTGTAAATCGCCTCGACCAACCGTCGTGATTTCTCATTGGGCAAGACTGATTGCTCCATTTGGTTCATGACGTAGGCGAAACCGATTTTGTTTTCCGGATCGGCGAAAGCATGGCTCCCGCCCGCGCCCGGCTGACCGAAGGGTCCAAGCCGGACTGGCAGTTGTTTGGATCCTCCAAAAAGTTTTCGCGTCGATTCCCTCGCCTCTTTCATGAAACCGGCGGAGAAGGCGGTCGGAATCTGAAAGACGCGGTCCACGCCGTCCGCCAAAGTTGTTGTCATCCAGCTCAACGTCTTTTCGGAAAAATATTCGCGATCTTCGAAGTGTCCGTGATTTGCCAGCATTGCGTAAAACTTGGCGAGCGACGTCGCGCTTGCGATTCCGCCGAGTGAAACGATCGGCTTTGCGCGGATTTCCGGTTTGTTCATTTCGCTGACCGCGCTTAAACCGCTCGGTGAAGTGAAAACTTTGTGGGCGAATGTGCCGCTCGTCACCACGTCCGCGTAGAATTGTTTCGGCTCCGCTGGTTTGCCGAGCTTCGGCGGGTAGATCGTTGCCACGCGTGTATTTTCTTTTTCGGGCAAGCCGATCCAAAGATCGAGACTAAGCGGTTCAGCAAAAGTTTTTCGCCAGTATTCGCCTAAACTCACTCCTGCGATTCGCCTAACGAGCTCATCGAGAAGAAAACCGAATGTGCGCGCGTGATACCCGTGCGCGGTTCCCGGCGGCCAATTGGGCTCTTGTTTCTCGATTACGTCGATTACCGCGGTGTAATCGAAGATGTCGATCTTCCGATCGAGTGCGGCGAGCCCGGCTTGATGCGAAAGCAATTGCGCGAGGGTGATCTTTTCCTTGCCGGATTGCGCGAATTCCGGCCAAAACCCGGCCACGCGTTGTTCGATGTCGATTTCCTGTTCCTGCAAGACATGCAACAGGCACGCGCTGCCGATTCCTTTCGTGGCCGACCAAATCAGAACAAGCGTGTCTTTTGTCCACGGATGTTCGCGACGGGCATCGCAGAAACCGCCGTGAAGTTCGAGCAACTCCTTTCCACTTTGCCAAACTGAAATCGCCGCGCCGAGCTCTCCGAAGTTCTCGAAGTTTTCTCGAAACAGCGGCTCGAGACGCACGCGCAATTCGTCGGCATTCAGCATTTGCCGTGAGCTTAATGCAGCCGAGACGGCTGCCGCCACAGCAGAAGAAACTTCAAATCAGTTCCTGAACCGCCTTGAGATCGGGATCCTTCTTGGCAATGTCGCGAAACGACGGATCCATTTTGAAACTGGTGAGCAAATGGACCTGTGCCGATTTCGAATTACCGAGCAGCGCGTCGTAGCAACCCATGTTGTAGTAATAGATCGGCTCACGCAGGAGCGCGACTGGACCTTTCATGAGAAGTTTCTTTGCCTGCAACGTTTTGCCGAGCTCATGCAAACAAAAACCGGCGTGCAAATAACCGGCCGTGCAATGCGGCGCGACACGACAAAGTTTTCGGCTAACCGCCAAACCGCGCGCCCATTTCTTCTCGCGCATCAGATGATGAAGCCGCAATTGCAGGACTTCGGGCCGCTCCTGTTCGGGCTTCTCAATGGCGTTCAGCTCGGCGATGGATTCCCGGTTCATGCCCAATTCGGCATAGCCGGCCGCCGCCCGCAATCGCCATTCAAAGTCCACTCTTCCCTTTAAGCAAAGACCTTGCCAAAGGCGGTGTAGCCACGGCGCTCTGTCGCCGTGATTCGAGGGAAACCTGCGCCTCGACAGAGCGAGGCGACTACAAAAGAAGCTCTTCCAACTCCACGAGGCGGCGTTCGAATAACCGCAACGTGCTCTCAATCGGGCCTGGAGTCGTCATGTCGACGCCGGCCGCTTTCAAGGTTTCGAGCGGAAATTTGGAGCCGCCGGATTTTAGAAAACCGAGATAGGCTTCAACCGCGGCCGCTTCTCCCCGCAAAACTTTTTCCGACAGCGCCACCGCCGCAGAAATTCCGGTCGCGTATTTGTAAACGTAAAACGCGCCGTAAAAATGCGGAATGCGCAGGCATTCAAGATCGAGCTGCGGATCGATCACGAAATTTTCCGCGAAGTAACCAGTGAGAAGTTTGCGATATTCCGATTTGAAAACGTCGAGTGTCAGCGCCGCGCCGCTTTCTTCTATTTCGTGAATAACCTTTTCGAATTCGGCAAACATCGTTTGCCGGAAAAGTGTGCCGCGAATGTCGTCGATCTGCCGATTAATAATGTAAGCACGCATTTTTGGATCGCGCGTTTGCTCGAGCAGATGATGCGTCAGCAGCTCCTCGTTGAACGTGGACGCGACCTCGGCGAGGAAAATTGGGTAATCGTAGTCCTGGTACTTCTGCGATTTTTGCGAGAACCAGGTGTGCATCGAATGCCCGGCCTCATGCGCGAGCGTGTAGACGTCTGCGAAAACGTCGTCTTTGTAATTCATTAATATGTACGGAGGCGCCCCATAACTTCCGGACGAAAACGCGCCGCTACGCTTGCCTTTAGTTTCATATCGATCGCACCAGCGGCCGCGCAGTCCTTCCTTCAAAACATCGACATATTCCTTTCCGAGCGGCTGCAAAGCCGCGATCACGTGATCGACCGCTTGGTCGAACGAAATACGGGTTTCAATTTCCGCGACCATCGGCACGTAAGTGTCGTAGTGATGAAGCTCTTTTAATTTCAGCACGCGTCGCCGCAGTTCGAAATAGCGAAAGAGCGGCGATAAATTCGCGCGCACTGACTTGGTCAGACCTTGGTAGACCGAAACCGGCACGTCGTCCGGAAACAGAGCGGCTTCCAGCGACGACGAATAATTTCTCGCGCGCGCGCGAAAAATGTCCGCCTTCACCGAATACGCGAGCGAACTCGCGAGCGTGTATTGGTGATCTTGGAACTCAGTGTAAAACTGCTCGAACGCGCGCTTGCGCAAATCCGGATCGCGTTTCACCAAAAAAGAGCTGAACGAGCTTTGGGTGAGCGGCTTCTCGCGGCCGGTCTCGTCTGCCAAGATGCCGAATTTCATATCGACGTCGGTGAGCTGGGAAAATGTGTCGTCGTAGCCGTTCAACGCCACCGCGCCGAGCGCGAGGATCCGTTCCTCCGGCTCCGACAGCACGTGCGGCTTTAGCCGACGAATTTTGCGCAGCTTGATCCGCCAATCCGCCAACGCTGGATCGACAATGAACTTCGCGAACGACTCATTGTCGATCGCCTGGATTTCCGGAACCACAAACGCGAACGCTTCGCCGATTTTGGTAAAGAGATTTTGAATCTGCCCGATGCGCGCGAGGTATTCGTTGTTCGAGCTGTCTTCAGCGAGTTGAAGCGAGGCGAAGTGATAAAGCCGCTCGAGTTTGAGATCGAGTTCCTTCTCAAACTCCAAACACTCCGCCAGATTCTTCGTCGCGCCGGCGAGTTTTCCCTTCCACTCTTTGATTCGCGGATAGGTTTGCTCGACCCAGCGAAAATCTTCCTGCCATTTCGAAACATCAGCGAAGAGATGACTTAAATCCCATTTGTCCGATTCAGGAATCTCAGCGCGCGTCGGAACCTGCATTCGGAAAACGTCCAACGTCCAACGCTCAACGTCCAACGCCGAATTCAGAATTCACCGAAGATCGACAATCGCCGGGTGACGCGCGATTTTGCGCATCGCTTTTTCGAGCAATTGTTTTCCGGGCGCAATTTTGTGCCAGGGCGATGCGCCGGATGGATGCGGCAATGGAATTAGATCGAATATTTCTTTCCCGCGGCGCGCGCTAAATTTTCGGCCGATCACTTTCGCCAACTTCTCGCACTCGATGAATTGCGAAATCGCCAAACGCCCGACCGGAATAATTAGCCGCGGTTTCAGGATTTTGATTTCGTCATTCATCCACGACGAACAATTGCGGATTTCGTCCGGTGCGGGAACGCGATCGGTTCCGCCGGCAGATTTTCCGGGGAAACATCGGCACACCGCCGCGAAATAAATTTTCGAACGCACCGCGGCCTCGTTCATTCCGCAAGATTGTTCGAACCAGCGAAACAATGTTTGTCCGGCGGTGTGGGCAAATGGTCGCTTCAAAGTCGGTTCGCGTGGACCGGGCGCTTGACCGACGATCATCACGTTGCTGACAAGCGCGCCGCCCGAGACCGGCGTTGATTTCATTCGCGGACAGCGCCGGCAACGGCGCAAACGCGAAACATGTCGATCTAAGGCGAGTTGTTTGGCCGACGCCGGCATCAGCGTCGAAAGATCGAGAAGATCAAACTCAAGACGATGCTAATGATGATGCACGTGACGATCGGGAAATAGAACGCGCCGTGTTCGCGTTCGATTCGGATGTCGCCGGGCAAACGGCCAAGCCATCTCGGAGCCAAGCCGCTCCACAAAATGAACCCGAGCACGAGGACGACGGCGCCGATCACCATCAGAAATTTTCCGACGTCGTGCATTTTGCAGAAGGTTGCGCGAATCGAACGGCAGCACAAGGTTGAGAGCCGATGGCAGTGCAGTTCAGAGATTATTACGAGACGCTCGGCGTTTCCAAAACCGCGACCGATGACGAAATCAAGAGCGCGTTTCGAAAACTCGCGCGCAAATATCATCCCGACGTTGCCAAGGACAAAAAAGCTGCCGAAGAAAAATTTAAGCAGATCAACGAAGCCTATGAGGTCCTGAGCGATCCGGAGAAGCGCCAGAAATACGATCAACTCGGCGCGAATTGGAACCAACCGGGCGGATTTCAACCGCCGCCGCAATGGGGTGGCCAACCGGGCGGCAGATCTTATCAATGGGGTGGCGATGGCGGAGGCGGCGTTGAGTTTGAATTCGGCGGCACCGGCTTCAGCGATTTCTTTGAAGCGTTTTTCGGCGGCGGTCGCGGGCGCTCCGCTTTCGGCGGATTTGGTGGACGCGAAGCGACTGCGGAACGCGGCGCGGATGTCGAAGCAGACATTCTGGTGACGCTCGAGGAAGCGTTGCACGGATCGACGCGAACGGTTTCGCTCCGCCGCGCTGGTTCGAACAAGCTCGAAAAATATCAGGTCAAAATTCCACGCGGAGTTCACGAAGGTCAGCGGATCCGCTTGGCCGGACAGGGCGAAGCCGGCGCGCGCGGCGGAAAAAGCGGCGATTTATTTTTGCGGGTGCGATTGGCGAAGCATCCCGATTTTTCCGTCGAAGGCAGCGATTTGATTCACGAAGAAAAGATCGCGCCCTGGCAGGCCGCGTTGGGAACAGAATTAGAAGTGCCAACGCTTGAAGGGCAGGCGCGCTTGAAAATTCCAGCCGGCACGCAGGGCGGCCAGCGGTTTCGATTGCGCGGGCACGGTCTTGCCGGAATTTCGGGAGAACGCGGCGACCTTTACGTCATCGTCCAGATCCAGATTCCGAAAAAATTAACCGAGCGGGAGCGCGAGATCTGGAGTCAGCTCGCAAAATTACATGGAAGCTAACTTTGTCATTCCGACCGAAGTGGAGGAATCTCTCGATATTTCTAAGCTGGCTTGTATGAAGTCGGAAATAGTAAGAGATGTCTCGACTTCGCTCGACATGACAAACAAATGAAAATTTCGCTCGGTACAGATCACGCCGGTTTCCGTTACAAAGAAAAGGTGAAAGAGCTTATCACCTCGCTCGGCCACGAAGTGAAAGACTTCGGCACATTCAATGAGGACCCGGTGGATTATCCAGTTTTCATTCGGCCAGCAGCGGAAGCGGTCGCGCGCGGCGAATGCGAACGCGGGATTGTTTTTGGCGGATCAGGCAACGGCGAAGCGATGGCGGCGAACAAAGTGCGCGGCGTTCGTTGCGCGCTTTGCTGGAACGAAGAAGTCGCTCGTCTCTCGCGCCAGCATAATGACGCGAACGTCCTCTCACTTGGACAACGCGTGGTTCCTGAAGATGTCGCCATGAAAATCGTGCGCGTGTGGCTGGAAACGCCATTCGAGGGCGGCCGCCATGAGAAACGCGTCGCCCAGCTCAACGCGATGTAATCCGAGCCCAACTGGCGGCTTTTTAGACCAGACGATCGAGACAAACGGCGGCGAGGAAGACCGCGCTGACGAAGGCGTTGGTTTGGAAAAACGCGCGATTGATCGCGGCGACATCAAGCGAACGCGCGCTGCGGTGTTCATAAACCAGAGCCGCCGCGATGATCGGCATTGCGTAGAAATAAATTGTTCCAAGCCGGGCAGAGATTCCAAAACCGACCAATGCAATTAGGACAATGGCGTGCAGCAATTGCGCGAGCTGAAGACTCTTTTCGATGCCAAGCCGCACCACTAGTGAGTGAATTCCTTCGCGCCGGTCAAATTCAAAATCCTGAGTTGCGTAGATCAGATCGAAACCGGCCACCCAACAGATCACGCCAATCGCCAGAATGAACGGCGGAAGATCGACATCGCCGCGTTGTGCGATCCAGGCGCCGATCGGTGAAATTGCCAGGGCGAGGCCGAGAAAAAAGTGGGTCGCGGCGGTGAAGCGTTTCGTCAGCGAATAAAAGAAAACGATCGCGAGCGCGAAGGGCGAGAGTATGAGCGTGAGCTGATTGATCAACGCGGCAGCAGTAAGAAACACGATCGAACTGATCACCAGCAAAGTGGCGATTGCCGCCTTGGAAAGGAGCAAATGTCGCGGTGCGGTGCGCGGATTGCGCTGATCGAGCGACCAATCGACGAATCGGTTGAAGAGCATGGCGGCCGTACGCGCCGAAACCATGCAAACGAGAACGAGCGTGAAGGTTCGCAGCAAAGGCAGACCGTTCGCGGCGACAACGAGCGCACCGAGCGCGAATGGCAAGGCAAAAACCGTGTGCGAGAACCGGATCAATCGGAGAAAGCGCGTGACCGAAGTCGCTGTCTTGGACTGTCGACCTTCGGCAATCATTGAATGTTCGCAAAGGCTGGCGACCCAGGCTCTGGCGCGACCCAAACTCTGGGGTCGATTTGGCGGGGTTTAGCCAGGTTCACAAGGAAGAGAATGCTTAAAATGAAGGGGTTGGGCAAGGCCGTGGCACTACAGCTGCTTCACTCGTTATAGAAATTCTAAAAATGATAACCTTTGCCTACCAAGCCCGAGACGCCTCCGGCCGCATCGTCTCCGGCATCCAAGACGCTCTAAACGAAGATAACGCCGTCACCAGCTTAATGAGCCGCGGCCTGATGGTGCTCTCGCTCCAAAAGAAAGCCATTGCCGGAAAAAACCGCAAACGAACTTTCAAAGTAAAAGAAACCGACCTCGTCCTCTTCACGCGCCAGCTCGCGACCATGATCGAGGCCGGTATTTCGCTCGTCCAAGGTTTGACCGCGCTTTATGATCAGTGCGATCCGAAACGCCAGCGCAGTTTGCGCCACGTCGTGAGCGATGTGACCACGCGCGTTCAAGGCGGCGAAACATTCCACGAATCCATCGCCAAACATCCGCGCGTTTTCAACCGTCTGTTCGTCAGCATGGTGAAAGCGGGCGAAAGCGGCGGTTTGCTCGCCGAAATTCTCGAGCGGCTCGCCGGCTTCCTTGAAGCCAGCGCACGGCTACGAAAGAAAGTTAAGTCGGCAATGACCTACCCGGTCATCGTGGTGTGCATCGCGTTTGCAATCACCACCTTTTTGATCGTCCGCGTGGTGCCGATCTTCGGCGAAATTTTCAAAGATTTCGGCGCGAAGCTGCCTGCCCCAACTCAGTTCCTCATCGACGTCAGCGATTTTGTCCGGGGCGAATGGTACTTCCTGGTGGTCGGCATCGGCGCAGCGATCTTTGGCATTCGCGCCTTTTTGTTTTCAAAGCGCGGGAAGCAATTTTCCGATCGTTGGAAACTCAAGCTGCCAGTGTTCGGGCCGCTCGTGCACAAGATCTGCATGTCGCGATTCGCCCGCACATTCGCCCAATTGATCCGAAGCGGCGTTCCGATTTTGGAAGTGCTCGATATCGTTGGCGGCTCGGCCGGCAATCATGTGATCGAAAACAGCATCAAGTCGGTCGCCGAGGATGTTGAGAAAGGCGACAACCTCTCAGTCGCGATGTCGAAGAAATCGATTTTTCCGCCAATGCTTCTGCGAATGGTCTCGGCCGGTGAAGCCACTGGTAAGATCGACAATATGCTCGAGAAAATGGCCGATTTCTGGGACGAAGAAATCGAAGCCATGCTCGACGCCCTCACCTCGTTGATCGAGCCAATGCTGATTGTTTTCCTGGGTGTGATCGTCGGCGGCATCGTCATCGCCATGTTCTTGCCCATCTTCAAACTGAACGAAGTCGTATCGCAAAACTCATCCGGACATTGATTTCCCAAAACAAGAGCTAGGAGAAGCTCGTAGGCAGGGAGGGGGCGGACCGAAAGGTCCGTCCCTTTTCTGTTTTATGATCATGGATGGCGTCGCGCTGTCGGCGCCCACTTAATATAACCGGACACGACGGCGCATGCCCCTTCAGTTAGAAAGCAGCTTCAGATTAGGCGAAAGAGGAGGAGCGTAATCGCCGCTCGCGATTACGAATGATCGGCAAACACCGGCGACGCGGTGATATCTTTCGCGTCGAACTTCAGTCCGTGCGAAGTGCGACGAAGAAGTTTCAAGACATTGGCCACGTTCTGCGCGGTCGCGGTCGAATAGAATCGCACCAGACCCACCGTCGTCCGTGAACCGAACACCGTGATCATGATCGTTTCGTCGTCGACCGAATTCATGAACATGTGATTGCCGTTGCCCTGATGATAGAGCGCATTGAATTCGACTTCGCCGATCCGGCGCGCAAGCTCACGAGTCGCGGCAAACGATCCCGCGGCGAGCGCGGCGATCACTGTCACGTCCATCACGTCCATATCGCCGCATTGCGAAATCACATTGCCGCCCCGATCGATCACCACCGTGAGCGAGGCTTCTGTTTTTTTTAGAAAATCGCCGAGCACGCCATCGAGCGTCGCGACATCTTCAATGGTTAGAACGGGAATGGCGTTCATGCCGGAAGTCTTTGCGCCTCGGCTGTGCCCGGCTCGACCGGGATCGCAACCGGCAGCGGCGCGCCTTGTGGCGCTTCGCTTTGCTTGCTGAATTTGTGCAGCAAAATCTGCGAGACCGCGTTCAGCGCGGCGAACACGTTCTGTCCCGTGCTCGAAATGACTTCAAAACTTTGCAGACGTTTCTTCCGGTTGTTCAGCACGTATTCTATGTAGTTCACCGGCGCGACGTTCGGCAGGTCGCGCTTGTTGTATTCGAGCACGCACGGCACGTCATCGATCGCCATGTTTTGGAGCGCGAGGTTATCGGTCAGGTTTTTCCAACTCTCGACATTCTCTTCCATTTTTTCCCACTGCGAATCGGCGACGAACACAATCCCGTCCACGCTTCGCAAAACAAGTTGCCGCGTCGCGTTGTAAATCACCTGACCAGGCACCGTATAAAGCTGGAACTTGGTCACGAAGCCTTTGATGACGACCGCATTCAGCGGCAGAAAATCGAAAAAAAGCGTCCGCTCCGTCGCGGTGGCGAGCGAGACGAGATCGCCGCGGTTCAGCGGATTAATTCGCTGATGAATGTAACTCAGGTTCGTCGTTTTCCCGCAGAGCGCCGGACCGTAGTAAACAATTTTGAACTGAATCTCCCGGCTCGCGTAATTAATGATCGACATGTGAGGTTCTCCTACTTCGCGTAGGCCTTGGAAAGTCTTTCGACCAGTTCGGCAATTGTACTCCGCGTCGTGGCGGGTAATTCGCCGTTAACATGCAATGCCGTCAGGCAGATGTTTCCTTGCGCAAAAAAACTGATTGCTGACTTGCTTGCGTGCAGCGTCACAGCAGTGAGCGCGCCGAGTTTGGTCTCGCGCATGTGCTGAGTGATTCGCTCTAGAATCGACGGCGCCATCGCGCACAAACCTTCGGCCGCGATTTCTTCCGGCAATTCGCCGGCCAAACTCAAACCGTCCGAGAAAGTGATCGCGCAGGCTTTGACGCCTTCGAGCACGCTCACTTCCGCAACGATTTCCTTCGGATCGACTTTCTTCTCGGACGCGGCTGGTGCGATATCGATCTTTGCCTCGGCCGGTTCTTCCTTTTTCGCATCAGGTTTTTTCTCAACCGGCGCTTGCTCCTTGACGAAACGTTGGGCGTCTTCTTTTGCTTTGACCGAGAACGGCGTTTCGAAATCGACGTCCTTGGAAATGTCTTCCTGATCGTCGCGCAGTTTTAGAATCGTAGCCGGCAGGTTTTTCAGTACTTCTTCGAGTGGCAACGCGACTGGCGTTCTCGCGTCGTCGACCTGAAAGAAACCGCGATATTCTTCGGGGACGGCAGTTTGAAAAACTTCCGGCGCAATTGATATGCGCCCGCTCGCCAGTTGCGGTTCAACTAAAGAAAGCGGCAACGCCACCCGCGCCTCTTCTGAAACCTTGGTCAGATCGCCGTCCAGTTGAAAGGCGGGCAGATTTTTCAGGACCGCTTTCAGTGAAAGCGTGACTGGCGTTTCGTCTTTCTTGGGCGGGGCGAGCGAGACTGGCGTCGGGTCGGTCGGCTTCTTCGGCTCCGGCGCTTTCGGTTTTTCAACCGGCGGCTGAAATGCGATCTTCGCCAGGTCGGGCGTGAACGGTAAAGGAGTTGGAACGGGCGGCCCGCTAGAGGCTGGAACTCTCTCGGATGCGGACGCACCCGTTCCATTCGGCGAAACAAAAGAAATCTTTCTCTGAGGAGTCGGCGGCTCGCTCTTCGGCTTGAGCTCCGGCGAATAAAGTGAAATGACCGGATGACCCGACGGCGATGTCGATTTTGTCGTGCCTTGCACGACCGCATCGGGCTCGGCGTCAGCGATCGCTTCCGCCGTCGCGGCTTTTACCGGCACACTCGGCAGCGGCGAAGCTTCGATCGGCGCAATCTTGGTTCCGAACTTTTCCGAATCCTGGATCGTTGCCTTCAAAATCGGCGTGTCGAGCTGCGGCACTGCCGGATCGCGCATTTGGTCGGCGCGAACGTGCACGCTTTTGAATTGCTCGAGAACTTTGTCGTACGGAAGCTCGACCCGCGTATCATCGTCGGGTCTAACGCCGCGCAAAAAAATTTCCGGGACCTGTTGATACAAACTCGAAAGCGAAATCGTCGGTTGTTTCTCCGGCATTCCTTTTTCGATCTCTGACGCTTTCAACGAAACCCGCACCGCCGCATCGAGAATCTCGACCGGCTTCACATAACCCGCCGGCACGCGATCGACGAAATCGGCGATCCGCAGAGAAATCGTCCGTTCCAATTTCGGCTCGAGCGCGCGCGCCAGCGCGGGCGGCAACGGACTCGATGTCGATCTTTTCGGCGCGGCGGTAACGCGTTGCGCGCCGAGCTGAAGTGGTGAGGCGGTCGTTCGCGCCCCAGCTCCGGCGGACGCGCTTCGAAACATATCCGGGGCCGAAAACGAACGCGTTGCATGCGGCAACACCGTTTTGTGCAAGCGCTCGCTTGCAGGTTTCTTGACGACTCGCGCCGGAACTGTTGCCGGCGTTGGTTCCTCCGGCGCGCTCCCGATGCGGCCGGTAAATTTTTTGAAAAGATCGAGAAACGGAATCGTCATCGCCTAACGGTCCTCCGCCGTTACTCGCCAAATTTCTTCAAGGCTGGTCAACCCTTCGAGCGCTTTCTCGATTCCGATCATGCGCAAAGTTTTCATTCCTTCCGTGATCGCCTGGTTCTTGATCACTGCGGCCGAAGCGCGCTTGATAATCAATCGCCGGATCGCCTCGCTCACCGGCAGCGCTTCAATTAACGCCGCCCGGCCCGAATAACCGCGCCCTTTGCACCGGTCGCAACCGCTTCCGTGATAAAAAACTACGTCTTTCTTTTCGCCGAGCCCGAGTTTCTCGAGCAATTCCGGTTCGGGAACGAATTCTTCCTTACAATTTGTGCAGATGCGGCGCACCAATCGTTGCGCGCACGTCATCAGGATCGAGCTCGAAATCAAAAACGGTTCGATGCCCATGTCGTCGAGGCGCGTGATGGCACCCGCGGCGTCGTTCGTGTGCAGCGTGCTCAACACCTGGTGGCCGGTCAGCGCCGCTTTCACCGCGATATCGGCGGTTTCGTTGTCACGAATTTCACCCACCATCACGATGTCCGGGTCTTGACGCAGGATCGATCGCAACGCCGATGAAAAATCGAGACCGATGTCGCTCCGCACTGCGACTTGATTGATTCCCGCGACCTCGTACTCAATCGGGTCTTCAACGGTGACGATGTTGTATTCTGGGCTGTTCAGTTCGTGCAGAACTGAATAGAGCGTAGTCGTTTTACCGGAACCGGTCGGACCGGTGACAAGAATCATCCCGTGCGGCGCGTCGATCGCTTTCTTGAATTTCGCGAGCGTGTCCGAATCCATTCCCATCTGGTCGATGCTTCCGCTCAGCGACGTTTTATCGAGAATACGGATCACTATTTTCTCCCCGTGCGCCGTTGGCAGGATCGAGATACGCAGATCGATTTCTTTTCCAAGCACGCGGATCCGGAAACGGCCGTCCTGCGGAATTCGCCGCTCCGCGATGTTCAATCCTGCCAAAATTTTAATGCGCGACGTGATCGCGAGCTGCAACGCTTTCGGCGGCGACTCCGCCGGAATCAGTTCGCCATCGATTCGATAACGCAGCTTGAGCGTGTTTTGGAACGGCTCGATGTGAATGTCGGACGCTTTTTCTTTGACCGCTTGCGCCAAAATCAAATTGACGATCTTGATGACGGGCGCGTCTTCGCTGTCGTGCGTCAACCGGTCGAGGTCGATGTCTTCGCGTTTGTTCGCCTGAACTTCGACGGCATCCGCCGCTTGCGCCGCTTCCTCGGCGACCTTCTTCATCGCCTGGCTGATGTTGCCCGCGCCGTGCACGCCGCTGAGCGCTTCGTTCACCGAACGCTCGGTCGCGATCATCGGCACGATCTCGAGTTGGACGCGTCGTTTCAGGTCGTCGACCGCGAGCACGTTGGTCGGGTCGGCCATTGCCACAAAAAGTTTTCCGTCCAGACGCGCGATCGGCACCAGGCGATTCGCTTTCGCCATGTCGCGCGGCACCAGCGACATCACTTCTTCCGGCACGCGCAACCGGGACAAATTCACCGGCGGCGTGTTCAGGCAACGGCCCATGCTGAAGACCATGTCCTGTTCGGTTACGAACTGCCGGTCGGTCAGAATTTTCAGCAAGCGGCCGCCTTCAGTTTTCTGAATATTGATTGCTTCCTCGAGTTGATTCGGCAGAAGGAGACCTTCTTCGATCAACACGTCCGCGATCCGTTCGCCGAATGATTTACTTCTCATGGATCGCTAGGCTCGCGAATCGAGCCGGTAGATGGACTGCAAACTTTTTACAATCGCAGTTGGGCGTGCCAGATACCACGAAACGGTGTAATCGACCGATTGCTGCACTGCGTCCCGTCCGGCGGAATCGAACGGATTGCAGCACGCCACCATAATCGTGCGGCTGACTAGATCGAACGGGACAAACAATCGCCCGAGCGTCAACGTTTCCGGCAACATCGGCGCGATCTGCCGGTCGGTGTCGTAATATTCGAGCGGAACAAACGCGAACTTCGTCCGGTCGATCAATGCCGAAATCACGGCGTCGAGCTGTACCGGATTGTCTTTGCAAATCTCTTCCAACATCGAGGCCGCCATCGCCTGTCCTTGCAATTCTTTGTTCGCGGTTTTCACCGTCTCGAGCGCGGTGTTCACTTCCTCTTCACCAAAGAGTTGCTGCACGATCAAAAATTTCGCGAGATGATCGTCGCCGCGTTCGTGCAAATTCGTGATCCGGCCGAGGCCTTTGCCACGCGTTGGATCGACATCGATCAAAGAGCCTTCGACATTCGGCGAAACGAGCGAGCCGTCGTTCCGCGTGAACGGACTGTTCACGAGGCCGGTGTTTTTCTCCTTATCGACAATCGCCTGCCCGGAAGCCTGCAACCGCGCTTCGATCTCGCCGAGCATCGCCAAAATTTCCGGCGCGTTCGGCTCGCGCGTCAGAATCATTTCGCACTGCTGAAGTGCAGGCGTGTACGCGCCGGCGTTGAAATACGCCTCCGCCAGCTTGCGCGACGTGCGCAGCGCGTCATCGTGACGGCCGATTTTTGTGTAGGCTTCCCGCAGAATTTCGAGCGATTGATAATCCTCCGGCTGTGTTTGAGTGATCGCCTCAAACATCTCAATCGTTTGAAGGATTTGGCTATGCTCCTCGGCAGAAAGCGCGTGTTCCAGCACGCTGCGCTGTAAAAGCTAGAAGCATGCCCCTACCCCTCTGGAAAAAGCATTTTCCCTCTTAAATTTGCGATTTTCTCAATCCTGCTAACCCGCTACCATTTGAAGACTTAGGACCGCGGATTACACGGATAAAGCGAATTCCGGCTGCCTCTTTGACGTGTCAACGGATAGTCGACAACCCCGACCACAGACTGCCGACCGCGGCCAACCGACCAGAGATCAGACGCCGCAGATCAGCGATCAGAAATTTCCAAGCTCCCAACTTCCAACTCCCAACTTCCAACTTCCAACTTCCAACTTCTAAGTTCCATTCGTCTTGATATAACTTTTTTCGTGTCTGCGGTCCGCGAGCGCTCGCATAACCGACCAACGATTCGCCGAAGGACGAATCCGCCGTGGCGGATAACGGATGACTCCGTTTGCCGAAGCGAACCGTCCGTGCTTTCCGCTCCCCGATCCCGAATTCGGTTTTCTCCTTTCTACTTTCAACTTTCTAATTTGAGCGTGAAAGCGCGTCATGCCTTCACGCTTTTGGAATTATTGGTCATCATCGCGATCATCGCGATCCTCATGGTCCTCGTCGTCCCCGCGTTCACGAACATCAAATCCGGCAACGACATCACGACCGCCGCGTACACGATCAAAGGAGTCCTCGCACAAGCCAGAACGTATGCCCAAGCAAACAACACTTATGCGTGGGTTGGATTTTATGAAGAAGATGGCTCAAGGAGTTCAACGAATCCGCCGACTGCGGGAAACGGCAGACTCGTCCTCTCCATCGTTGCGTCGAAGGATGGAACCAACATCTACGGCTCCAGCAGTGGAACCATTAATTGCACACAGCTGGCTCAAGTCAGAGCACTCGTAAAGATCGATAACATGCATCTGCCGCTGCTTGCGATCGGCACAGAAACCGGGGACGCGGACACATTTGATACACGTCCGGCTTTACAATCAGATCCCACTGCAGGTTATAATTACTCGCGGTTCGGCGAATTGAACGGAACTACACCGAATACCGCTCCCTACACGACGCCTTACAGTTTTCAGTATCCGGTGGGAAACCCGTGCCCAACCGCGCAATATACGTTCGCGAGACTTCTTCAATTCAGCCCTCGCGGCGAGTGCCGCGTGAACGGGGACAGTTACCAGGTGCGTCGTGTAGTTGAAGTAGGACTTGTCCAAACGCGCGGTAGCACTGTCCCTACTCCAACGAGCGGCGCGGGAACTTCGACAGCAACTTATTCCGGAAACGTCGCCGCGTTGCAGATCAATGGATTTGGAAGCGCCGTGAAAATTTACCGACGATGACTCGGCAATCGCGTGGCCCTTCGAGTTTCTCGCTTGTTGAAGTCACTCTTGCGCTCGGAGTCGCAGCAGTTTCGTTGCTCGTCATTTTCAGTTTGCTTCCAATTGGTCTGCAAACGAATCAACGCTCGATCGAACAAACCGCTTCAGCGGATATTCTCTCCGCAGTAGGAGCCGACTTGCGCGCGACGCCTGTCACTAATCCGCGCGGCGGCGGAGCAACTTCAACGCAATTCGGCATCAATATTCCGGCAGCGGGCAGCACCGGAACAACAACGCTTTTTTTTAACAGCCCAGGACAGTTCTCCACTTCTCAGCAATCAGATTCGCGTTACCGCATGACAGTAACATTTCCTTCAAGCGGCGGAGGCGCGAAGACCGCAACATTCGCCGACTTAAAAGTTACTTGGCCGGCAGGCGCTGCAGTCGCGAACGCGCAGGGGTCAGCGGAAATGTTCGCCGCATTCGACCGGAATTAGCAAAATGCGCAGATCCAACAGCGCATTCACGATTGTTGAACTTCTCGTATCCGTCGCGGTTCTTGTCGTTCTCGTCTTACTTGTGAGCCGCCTTTTTTCGAGCGCCGCCATGATTACAACATCAGGCAACAAACGGATGGATGCAGAAGCTCAGATTCGACCGCTCTTCGAAAGAATGGCGGTCGATATCTCACAGATGCTCAAACGATCCGATGTCGATTACTACCTTAAGTCATCGGCGAACGCAGAGACTGGAAATGATCAAATTGCTTTTTACAGCGGTGCGACAGCGTACTATCCGTGCTCCGGTTGTCCGTCACCCAGCCCTATTGCGATTATCGTATATCGAATTAACGCAGCGCAGCAGCTGGAACGAGGCGCAAAACAGTTGCCGTGGAATGGCGCAACGAATACGCCATCAACGTCGCAGACTCCAATGATCTTTGGCCTTGCCGGCTCGGATAACGGAGCTCTGCCTGTCACAATCAACACGATCTGGACAGCCGCTACAAACGCGACTGTTGATATCGACTACTACGATTTGATTGGTCCTTATGTTTTTCGTTTCGAATATCATTACGTTCTCAAGAATGGAAGCTTTTCAATAACGCCGTGGGACACATCCACGGGACACAGCAGTGTGAGCGGAATGCAAGACGTCGCTGCGATCTCGGTTTGCATTGCGACGATTGATCCGAAGAGCAAAGTCTTGATTTCAGATTCGCAGCTAACGACTTTGGCAGGTCGCTTGCCTGATTTTTCAGCGTCAATGACGTCCGGCGGTTTGCTCAGCCAATGGCAAGCTGCGCTTGATGGGACAACCGACATGGCACGTCCGGCGATTCAAGGCGTCCGAATTTACGAGCGCTATTTTTATTTGTTGCCGAAGTCATGATCTACTTGTTGTTACGGCCTTCGGCTCGAACAACGGAAAACGCGGTCGCGCTGCTTATCGTTCTCGCGTTTCTGGTTCTGCTCGCGGGCTTAACCGTCGCGTATCTTTCGCGCATTGCGACAGATCGCCAAGTCGCGCACGGAAGTTTCAACGACGCGAAATCGGACCAGCTCGCGCGTAGCGCCCTCGACATTATTGTCGCTGATTTTAAGCAAGAAATCTCTAGCGGAGGAACAGCTCCTACAAACGCAAACATAGTTCCCCAGCGCAGCCCAAAACCAGCCTCCGGTTCAACTCCAGCAATTCCAAACCTCATTCGACGGAGTATAAGGTCCGATACAATCCTGGCGCCGGCTGTGCAAAGCCGCGGATCCGCAGTGAATTCGACTTCAGATCTTTCCGTAAATGGCCGCTCGATTTCGCTCAGTCGCTGGAATAGTCACTACCTCATTCCTAAATCAAATACGTCCGACAGTAGTTCAGACCCCATCACGACTGGCTTCTCGTCCCCAAATTATTGGGCACCTGACTGGGTAATCGTAACCCGAAATGGACCCACAAGTTTTAATAGTTGGAACTCGGCTTTATCGGACGCCAGTTATTCAAATACTAACTACGCGGTGGGGCGTTATGCCTTTGCAGTGTATGACGAAGGAGGACTGCTTGAAGCGAATCTTGTTGGGCTTCCATCACCAACACCCACCGTGACGGAGATTGGCAGAAAGGGACATGTCGCATTCGCTGACCTTACCGGAATGAAACTAACTAGCGCCGGTACGACTCCAAATCCGACAACGATAAGCAAAATGGTGGCGTGGCGAAATTACGCTACCCTCCAATCATCCGGTACATTCGCCGCATTGTCCCCGACGCCGAATCCATCCCCGCTTTTCGCGAATTACTTTTTAGACACCAGTCGTGACTTTCGAACGGTTGCAAGCACAACCTATAACAGCAAGACAGATCAAGCGTTCCTAACTCGAAAACAGCTAATCAATATTTTCCAAGGCAATGGAACGGCCGGAAGCAGTGGCATCGGCGGAAGTTATAACATGTTGCAGTTCTTGGGTACGTTTTCGCGCGAAAAAAATATTCCCACTTGGACAGCAGGGACTGCAGCGCTAACGCAAAGATTCGCGCTTGGAAATTTGGCTTTGGTTCAAGCGAATCCATCTGCGTCATCAGTTCCAAACATTCAGAAATACTTTGGCCTGAAATGGAAAGCAGGCATTGCCGGGAGTGCAGGACCCCCCGTCGTTCCCGCTGTGCCGGGTCATTGGCAATACGTTGGATCTTCTGGAAGTGTCATGCGCGACCGCATTCCGTCCTTCACAACAAATCCTGAGTTCTTTCAACTAATCAATTACGCGATCAACGGAACGAATTCGGACGACACGTCGGCTGCCCACATCTACACGAGCCTTTCCATTGGAGCGGCGATCATAGATCAATATGACGACGGTGGTTCGGCCGATCCAACAACCGGAACGACGACAACAATGATCGAGTACGCCGGAGGCTGGGCGTTCGGATTGGAAAACAGTGACCCAGCGAGACCAAGTCCTTCGCCATCGCCAGTTCCCTCGCCGTTTCCAGCTCCCGGCGGAATGTCCCCAACGCCACCGCCTGCAATTTCAACTTATGTAATGCTCAACCGAGCATTTCGTAACGTCGGTGAACTGGGTTATGCATTCAGAGCATCGGCCTCGGCAACGCCGACTCCTTCGCCTATTCCTAAGACGATCGATTTCTCTACATCAACAAGCCCGGACGCGCCGTTACTGGATCTTTTTACCTACAACACTGCAACAACGCGTGCGGGCACTGTCAATTTGAATACAGAGAATCCGGCGGTAATTGCAGCTCTTCTAAAAAGCACAATCACCGCCGAGCCTTCGGCTTCGCCTTTAGGTTTGACCGCGGCGAATAACGCGGCTGCAAGTCCCACTCCGGGCGCCAACATTGGCATAATTGCAAATACGACGACAGGCTCAGAAGGCACACTTATTAAAGCGGCACTAGGGCGACAAGATATTGCGCGATTGGTCGCCGCCGCCGGCAATTTCATCAGCAGCGCAACGGAAGAACAAAAAGAAACGATCGCGCGCGCGCTTGGAGAAACGACCCAAACTAGAACATGGGGATTGATGATCGATGTGATTGCGCAATCGGGGCGGTATCCGCCGACGGCAAGCGCGCTTTCGGATTTTGTTGTTGAGGGCGAGAAGCGTTACTGGCTGCACGTCGCGATTGATCGGTTCACGGGCGAAGTAATCGATCAGCAACTCGAAGAAGTGTTTGAATAGCCGCGTTGCGCGGCTCGTTATTCGTTAATCGTTAATAGTTACTCGGGGAATCTCAAAACCGCATTTCCGAATAACTAATAGCGGATAACTGATAACCGGACGCGCTATCTGCGCGTCCGCGCTTCGATGTTCGCAGCAGTGACGCCGTCGGGCGACGGCGTGACGACGACCGACATGCCGGTAGCGAGTCCGTTGAGTTGTGACGGTTGGCCGTTGACGGTAATCTTGGTCGCGGGCGTGACTTTGTATTCTTTGGCCGAATGCGTGGCGAAAAGATTGATCGTGATCGAAGTGAGATGAATCGCAGTGATCCGGTCATGAGTGTCAGCCACCGGCGCGGGCGAACTCTTTTTCGATTTTCCGGCCGCGCCGACCTGTGATGGACTCACGAGCGCGACGACGAAAAGCGCGCTAATGAACAGCAGAAATTTCACGCCGCCCATTTGATCGACATCCACCGCTCGCTACAAGCTAAATTGCCAGGCAAAACCTGACAAAGCGGACGGTGGTTATTTGTTATCGGGTAATAGTTATTTGGGAGAGAGCAGAATTCACCATTAACAAATAACCGATAACTGATAACTCGGCGCGACCGCCGCTACAGTAGATCAGGTCTGGCTAGTCAAACTTTTCAGCTGCTCAACTTTCTTAAGCTGCTGAATGGCGTCGCGGAGTTCGGCGGCACGCTCGTAGAGTTCTTTCGCGACCGCGGTCTCCATTTCGTGCTCCATGATCTCGAGTTTGGAGCGCGGACGTTTGGCGCTGACTTCGTTGAGCCATTCGTCCAGGAAATGGATCTCGGAACTTTTCGCCGCCAGCTCGGGGAAGTTTGATTTTTGAAAGAACTCGGCAATGGAGTCGCGCCCGCGCCGGATCTCGGCGATCGCTTCCGGAAATTTTCCCTGCCCGAGAAAAATGGAAGCCTTGGCGCGGGTGTTCATCATCAGGACATAGGGTCGAAATTGCTGGAGCGTCCAGGAAAGTTCGTCCCGCTCGGTGTGGGCTTCGACGAAATCGAAAAGCTCGAGATTGCGCTGGGTGTCGCGGACCACGCCGTGGAAATCGTTGATCTGAAACAAACTCAGGTAGCGATGATAATATTGAATACCTTCCTGCTGGAGCTCGGCGCATTGTTCAGGCGTGAGCTGGTAATGTTCGTTGCGAGCATCCGCGCGAGCGGCGCGAAGTTGATGGTAAGTGAGGAGCGATTCGCAACCATGCGGGCGCATTCCATCGGGCCGGCCGGTCAGCTCCATTTGTAGAACGCCGAGATCGATCCGCAACTGCAATTTTTGACGGCCATCGAGTCCGAGAATTTTGCGCACCTTGATGGCACGGTTCTCGTGCGGCCAATCTTTCAGAATGGTATTCAAATCCAAGCTCATCCTGAACAAATGATCGAACATTTGGTCTTCAATTGTCAATCGTCGCGAGTGGGTGCCGGGGACGCCTCGCGCTTCGCGCTTGGAGCGAGGACCGAGGAGCTTCGAGGTGGGAGATCGGCGCGTCTTCTACCTTCTAATTTGAAACTCGCGCGGTTCCCACTCGCTCGCTGCTACCCTCGCAGCTTTACCTTCTATGTCGCGATTCCCATTCGCTCCATTCTACTTTCTGATTCATCTTCCGATGTGGAAAGTGCCATCGAGTCGTTCATCCGCTACCTGGCGGTGGAGCGCGGCCTTTCCGATAATTACCAGCTCTCCACCCAACGATCACTGACGGATTTCGCGAACTGGTGCGCGCACGCGCGTAAGATCGACAACGTGCGCGCCGTCACGCTTCCGATGCTCAGCGACTATCTGGCGGCTAAGAAGAAAGCGGGGCTTTCGGCGGCGTCGATCAAGTTAATCGTGGTCGCGGTGAAGATTTTCTTCCGATTTCTCGCCGGCAAAGGAGCGATCGAGCGTGATCCGACCGAGGCGGTGCCGCTTCCGCGAATCGAACGTTATCTGCCGGAGACGTTGAACGAGATGCAGGTGGAAAAACTGCTCAACAGTGTCGATACGAAGGCACCGCGCGGATTGCGCGATCGCGCGATGCTGGAGCTCCTTTACGCGAGCGGTCTGCGTATTTCCGAGCTCGCGAACGCGCGCCTGGAAAATTTTTATCCTGAGGAACGAACGATCCGCGTGATCGGCAAAGGCAACAAAACGCGGATCGTGCCGGTTGGTCGCAAAGCTTGCGAAGCGCTCGCGGTTTATTTGTCGACCGAACGACCAAGGCTCGTGAAACGCCGCACCGGCAACGAGATTTTTCTCTCCGAGCGCGGCACGAAATTAACGACCGCGCGGATCTGGCAGATCGTGAAGGAGAAAGCGCGACACGCTGGACTGGAGAAAAATATTTATCCGCATTTGCTCCGGCACAGTTTCGCGACGCATCTGCTGAGCAACGGCGCCGATCTACGAATCATTCAGGAAATGCTCGGACACGCCGACATTTCTACGACACAGGTTTACACACACGTCGATCAGCAGAGGCTGAAAAGCGTGCATCGACAGTTTCATCCGAGGGCCTGAGCGAGAAATCCGGTTGATAGTTAATGGCTGATAGTTGATGGAAGCCGGCTCATGAAACGTCTCGGATTACTCATCATCCTCGCTGCGGTTGCGGCGGGCGGAGTTGTTTACACAGTCAAGCGCGCACAGAGCACGCCACACGCAAAAGTCACCGCGCTGCTCCCGCGAGGAACGATCGCGCTCGCTCACGTTCCGGATTTCAAACGGACGCGTGACGACTGGCATCAATCTGATCTCTATAAACTTTATCAGGAACCGGCGGTGCAGGATTTTTTGAATCGACCGCTTTCGAAGATTCCACAGCAGAATACGGCTTCGGAGACCGCGTCCGATCTCGAGCGGCTCGGGATTCAGGACGCGTTTGTGGCCGTCAGTTCGATCGAGAACAATAATCCGCATTTGATTGGTGGCTTCCAATTCCGGGGCAGCCAATCGGAAGCGGAAAAGATCATCGCGAAGTGGCGATCGCATCTGGTCCGCGACGAGTCGAAGCATGAAGCGGAAGATTATCAGCAGCACAAGATCGACATCGTCGGAGCCGCGCTGAATCAGGTCGCGACGGTTTACGACGGGCAATGGTTTTTCGCTTCAAACGATCTCGCGGAACTGAAAGCGGCGCTCGATCGCGCGGACGGCCGCGATAAAGATCGACGGACAACGCTTGAAGCGGAGGCAACATTTCACGCGGCGATGGCGCACATGCCTTCGAGTTACGCGTTGTTATTTTATCTTCAACCGAAGAAGTTGTCCGAAAGTTTGGCGTTGCTTCGAAACTCGTTTGGACTTTCCGGCGATCAAGGCGCGCTCGCCGATCAAATCCAGAGCATTTGCGGCGCAGCGCGATTTGATAAAGGAAAAATCCGCGACGTTCTCTTTGTTGGAATGCCAAAGTCGCAATCGGACCAAAAGCTGATGCGCTCGTCTCTCACGCTCGGGACTCCGGACACGCTTTTCTATCTCGCGACCTTGCTCAACCCCGACCGATTGGCCGGAATCAATCAGGGGGGACTGCCGCTCGGGAGCTGGTTGCAAAAGGTTTTCGACGCCGGGGCGCGCGCCGGCTTGACGGTGGATGATTGGAAAACCGCATTCGATCTGGAACTCGGATCGCTCGCCGATTGGCCGCAAAGCGCGCATTGGCCTTCGATCATTACGACGTTGCGAGTGAAAGACCCGGCCCGCGCAAACAAAATCGTGAACGCGCTCACGCGCGTGATCGATGAAGACGTGCCGTGGAAAAAAAGCGAGAAGGATGGCGTTGCTTATTTTTACATGCAATCGCCGTGGGCTTTGCTGGCGATCACGCCGACCATTGCGTTATCGAACCAGGTTTTGATTGTCGGGCTGGACTCGGTTTCGGTTGAGGCCGCAATCAAACGAAGCGCGAACGCGGCTTCGACACTTGAGAGCCTGTCCACATACAAGAGCGCGGAACATGCAGTCCCGGCGCCGACCAACGCGTTCGTTTACATCGACACCGTGCTGCTCTACACGCGTTTGGACGCGGCCTTGCGGCCGATGCTCCTGATGAGCGCGGCGTTCATGCCCGCGATCTCGGATTATGTCGATGTTGGTAAATTGCCGCCGCCGGAAACGGTTACCAAGCACCTCAGTCCGATCGTTTCGTCGCAACGTTATGAGAACGACGGTTACGTGACCGAATCGGTCGGGCCGGTAACGCTAGATTTGGGACTTGGGCTGCCGGCTTTGGTGTGGGCGATCAACCACGGATACGACCATTAAGATCGACAAAAGGTGGGCCACTTCGACTCTATTTGCCTAGCAAAGGCTAACTTAGGCCTAAGTGTTAGAATTGTGCTGTTAGTCCGCCAAAAACGTGCTACTATTTTCGCCCTATGGCTATTCTCAAGAAGAACGCATTTTCTCGTCGAGTTCCCGATCTGGTTACCGAGGAACTGGTAGCGGTGCTCTCTCGTCGCGCCTCCTACGAGTTTAAGGAACTCTTTGATATTGTGCACGAGAATCTCCGCGCGCGAAACGCCGCCAGCGGAGGCGAGGAAATGCTGCGTCTGCGCGCTTACGAAAAACTCCAGAACCTGGTCGCGCGTGGTGCGGTGAAAAAGAACGGCAAGAAATACAAAGGTCTTCCGTCCTCACTCGCCAAGGCGATCGCGCCGCAGAACGGACATATTCCCGGCCCGAGATTGGTCACGGTTGTTAAGTAATCGGACGATTCGGGCGTAGCCGGTCAGGCCGCGAATGATTCAAGAATATCTGCCGGTGCTCCTGCAGATTATTGTCGCAATCGGATTCGCCGCGTCCGCGTTGCTCATCAGTGTGTTGCTCGGCAAAACCGGGCGACGAACACGCGCGAAGGACACTGCCTATGAATGCGGAATGATTCCGCAAGGCGAGGGAGCGCCGCGCTTCAGCGTGAAATTCTATCTCGTGGCGATGCTCTTCATCCTGTTCGATCTCGAGATCGTGTTCATGTATCCGTGGGCAGTCGTCTACAAGGACGCGATCAAGCACAGCAGCGTGATTTTCTGGAGCATGCTCGGCTTCATCACGATTTTGATGGTCGGCTACGTTTACGCCTTGAAAAAGGGCGCGCTCGATTTCAGAAAATAGCCGCTGACTGATTGGTGCGACGAAGTGATGCTGCCGAAGTTGCCAGGCGGTAGAACGATCATGAATCGCTGGTTCAAGTTATCCCAGACCGAGCTGTTGTTGTTCCTGTTGTTGTGGCTCACTTACGGCTACTTCTACCAAGGGACTTCGCACAATGAGGCCGCGCGCTTCGACCAGATGCGCGCGGTCATTCAGGATCATACGCTCCAGATTAACAAATACTGGTGGAACTCGGCGGACATAATCCACCACTACCAGCGCGGCCAGGATTACATCTACCCGAACAAAGCTCCGGGTATGGCGCTGCTTTGCGCTCTTCCTTTCACTTTGCTTTGGGGCGTGGTGCTTCTGCTCAAAACAATCGGACTACCAGCCTGGTTTCAATGGCACGCGCTCGTCTACCTCACCACGCTTTTCACGGTTAGCCTGCTCTCATCGATCGCGGCGGTGGCGATTTATCGTGTGCTCCTACGGATGAGCGGCAGCAGCTACTTCTCTGTTCTCGCAGTCCTCGGGATATGGCTGGGCACGCTCGTCTTTCCGTTCTCGACCGTTTTCTTCAGCCATCAATTTACCGCCGCGTTGCTGGCAATCGCATTTTATTTGCTCTTCGAATTGGCTCGCGGCGAACCAATGCCGTCCCGACAGCAGATCGGCGTATCCGTTATCGCCGGCGCACTCATGAGTTTCGCCATTGCAAGCGAATATCCGGCGGTGTTGCCGGTCGCGCTGTTGTCGATCTACGGTGCGTGGGCGGTTCGACGATCGGATCTGTCAGCGAAATCAAAGTTACTGATGGCCGCCGCATGGGCCTGCGGAATGTTTGTCGGTGGCGGCACCCTGCTTGTTTATAATCTCGCCGCATTTGGAAACGCCTTTTACATCCCGTACCAGGCATACGCGGCGAAGGGGGCTTATTTTTCCGCGACCTATTCCCAGGGCTGGCTGGGATTGCACTGGCCGAACCTCGCGCAATTTCTAAACGCGTTTAACACGGTCGCTTTCTCCTCGCAGATCGGGATGCTCCATCTGCATTTCGAAAACTGGTTTGTCTACGCGTGCAATCCGGTGCTTTGGCTCGCGTTACCCGGATTGGGGGTAATGATTTGGAAACGCAAGTGGACCGCGGAGGCGCTGCTCGTTATCGCGCTAATTGTTGCGTATATCATGTTCATCGTAAGCTACGGCACGTCAGTTTATGACTGGTGTGGCGCAGTATACTTCGGCTCCCGCCACCTGATTCCGTTGCTCCCGTTTCTGGCGTTGCCACTTTGTTTCGGCGCCCGCTTGCTGCGATTCGTGTTCTACCCGCTTCTGGCATTGTCGATCTTTTATATGCTGCTCGATACCGCAATCGAGCCGCGCGTTCCGTATCCGCACGAGAATGCAGCGCGGGACATGTTGATTCCGGATTACATCCGAGGGCATTTCGCGCAAAACACGAGCGCGTTGTTCGATGATCCGCGCAACGTAACCAAAGATTCAACCGCGTTCAATTTGGGAAAACTCGTCGGCCTTCCCGCAGCGCTGCAGTTGACTCCGCTCCTGGCATGGTGGGCAATTGCCGGAAGTGTTTTGCTTCACCGTGTCACCAATCGAGCAAAAAAAAACGGCGCGCTCCAGTTAGTGCTGGACAAAACATGGGCGCCGGAAGAAAAGCGCCCATTGCCGATATTCGGACCTGCGGTGCTTGCGCTGTTCGCGATTGCGATCAATTTGCCGCCGATAATCCATTCCGCGGCCGCGTCGTTTCGCCATCCGACCAACGGATTGCTCGGCAAATATTACCGCAACGCGAATTGGAGCGGCCCACCCGCAGATGTCGAAGTCGATCGCGAAATCAATTTTGACTGGTCGAAGACGTTGCCGCTGCAACCGCCATTTAGCGTGGAATGGACGGGCAACATTCTAATCGAGCAGGAAGGCAGTTACACTTTCGGGCTCATCGCGGATGACGGAGCGCTGATAAAGATCGACAACCAGGTAGTTGTCGATGCGATGCACAGCCTTTTGCAAAAACGAACCGGCACAATCAATTTGTCTGCTGGCCTCCACTCGATTGACGTGCGTTACTTCAACGCGCTATTTGGCGGCTCGATCCGTCTATCATGGACGCTAACCGGCCGGCCAGAGCAGATCGTGCCGGCCAACGTCTTGATTCCGCCGCCTTCGACATCGACATCTTCGCAGCGCTGAGAATTAGAAAACCCACCAGCCGCGGAGGAACAAGCTGCTGAAGATCGCCAGCATGAGAACTGACCAGAATGTGATGACGCCGTACCAGAAGTGGCTTTTGCTAAGCATGCCGAAGAAAATGAAAATCGGAAACATCGTGATCGCGTAACGCGGCATGCTTTCGATGAAAGTGACGCTAACCAGAAGAAGCCAGTTTCCCGTTATCCACGTCGCATAACTTGGGCGCAGCTTGATCCAACTCACGATCGCACAAACCAGGACAAGAAGAGTCGCAAAGAATTCCTCTCCTCCAACAATTTCGGCCTGATTCGGTGTCCGGTGTAGATTCCCGATTGCGGATTTAATTCCAATCCATGGCCATGAAAACGACATGTGAAACAACTGCCCGCGCATTTTTAAAAACGCGAAAGGATTTCCAGAAATGCGCCAGTTCAAGAGAAGATAAACTGCGAAGCCGAGCGGCACGATTCCGATCCAGAGCCATTGCCAACGCCAGCGTTTCTGAAGGTACCATTGATGTGCCGCTTCGATCGCGAGCGTCGGCAGCAAAATGATTCCGTTCGCGCGCGTTGCCCAGGAAAGCGCGCCGAGCACACCCGCGAGCCACCAGCGTTCTTTTCGCGCGGCGAAAATTGCACCGAATGTCAAAGCCAGAAAAAGGCTCTCGGTGTAACCGATGTGGAGGTAATACGCGGTTGGGAAAATCAAAAAGAACCAAACTCCGCGCCGCGCGACGTCGTCTGAAAAATCGAGCGAGATCAGTCTTCGGAAAATGACCGCCGCGATGAGCAACGCGATTCCGGAAACGACGAACGCAGCGACGAGCGAATTGCCGGTCAGGTAAGACGTCCAGCGCACGCACCAGGGATAGAGCGGATAAAACCAGGCCTTCAGTTTGTCTGACGCGCTGTAGCCGGCTTCCGCGATTCGTTGGAAATGAAGCGCGTCCCAGCGGTTCCAAATTTCCAACCAACCCAAGTGCGCCGGCACGCGTTTGTCTTCAATCATGTGGAAGCTGCGCACGCCGAAAATGAGAAGCAAAACTTCGGTGGCCAGGACCCACCCGACGACCAGCCAGTCATCTGTCGGTAAACGCCTGACAACGGCTGCCCAACGCGTCGCCATTGTCGATCTTTCGGCTACGGGTTCGCTCATGGAAAAAGTGAGAGGCTGTTTGACGTGTTTCCCGACTTTATTTACCGGTTGCGAATCGGATACGCCATCGAAATAAGCCGCGTTAGAAACCGCCGGATTACCACTTGCACGCTTAGCTGAGTGCCTCTAATACCTTTAGCCTTCCATGATTCACCACATCGTCCTTTACAAACTCAAGCCTGAGGTCACGCCGGCACGCGTCGAGGAGATGATGATGAACACGCGCATGCAATTGCTCAAGATTCCGGAAGTTCTCAATATCAAATGCGGCAAGCGCGTCGATCCCGAATTGCAGTGGCCGTTCTTCATCGCGATTGACTTTGAGTCGATGGACAAGTTCGCCATTTTCCGGGAGGACCCCATTTTCGTGAAGTTCATGGAGGAGATCATCAAGCCGAACACGGCCGATTCCCTCAATCTGGATTTCGAGATGGATCCGGGCAAAGACGTGCGGTTCTCCTGATTTTCTTTGACTAAGAAGGCCATCATTCTCGCGGGCGGCGCAGGCAGCCGGCTTTTCCCGATCACCAAGATCGTCTGCAAACAGTTGCTGCCGGTCTACGACAAACCGATGATCTGTTATCCGCTGGCGACGCTGATGCTCGGCGGTTTGCGGGAAGTGCTGATTATTTCCACGCCGAAAGATGTTCCGATGATTCGCGATTTTTTGGGCGATGGCGCGCAACTCGGAATCAAAATTGAATACGCCGAGCAAGCGAAACCGAGCGGAATCGCCGAGGCATTTTTGATTGGCGCGAAATTCATCGGCGACTCCGGCGCGTGTTTAATCCTCGGTGACAATATTTTTTACGGGAAACTCGATTTCTTTCGCGAAGCGCTCGCGCTAAAAAAAGGCGCGTGCGTTTTCGGTTACCAGGTGCGCGACCCGCAACGTTACGGCGTAATCGAGTTCGATCGCAGAGGTCGTGCGATCAGTCTCGAAGAAAAACCGAAGAAACCGAAAACGCATTTCGCGGTGCCGGGTCTTTACGTTTACGACTCGCAGGTTGTCGATCTTTGCAAGACGTTGAAACCCTCTGCGCGCGGCGAACTCGAGATCACTGATTTAAATCTGCTCTATCTCAAAAAGAATGAGTTGCAGGTGAAGTTGCTCAGCCGTGGCATGGCCTGGCTCGATACCGGGACGCAAACCAGTTTGCTCGAAGCGGGCAATTACATCGCGACGATTGAGCATCGACAAGGGCTCAAGGTCGCCTGCCTCGAGGAAGTTGCGCTGCGGATGAAATTCATCACCTGCGACGATCTTGCCAAGACGATCGATCAACTTCCGGCCGGCGATTACCGCGATTATCTGAAAATGGTTTGCGACGAAGGGCCGACCGCCGGTCCTGAGCCAGTCGGCTAATCCTACTTCGGTTGCTCGCGCAAAAGATGTGTCGTGTCGGCGACTAATTTCGTGACCGCGTCCGGCTCGGCCGCGTCGTAATAGCCGCGGATCGCGCCATGTCGATCCACCAAAATCATGCGCGTGCTGTGAATCGGAACTCCCTTTTCTTCGCCAACCGCGAGCTTGAATCCGTCGCGAGACAAATTGTAAATCGTCGATTGCGGCCCGGTCAGAAAATCCCAGCGGCCCGGCTCGGCCTGAAGTTTGTCGGCGTAACCGCGTAAAACCTGCGGCGTGTCTTTTGCCGGATCGACGGTGAACGAAACGAGGTGTACATCCGTTTTTTCCAGCGGCTTCTGCAATTCACTCATCCGGCTGCTGATCATCGGACACGGGCCGGGACAAGTGCTGTAAACGAAATCCGCGATCCATATTTTGCCGCGCAAATCGACCGAGCCAAAATTCTTGCCGTCTTGATTGATCAGCGTGAACTCCGGAACGTTTCCGTAAGACGACACGGTTCGCTGACGCAGTGCGTTGACCTCTAACTGACGCAACCACAGCAGAGCCGCGAGCGTGACGAGCGGGATCGCGATCAGCGTCGCTTTCCAAAGCGTCGAGCTGCGAATCGACTGTCGATCTAATGTTGTGGCGGATACGTTCATGCTTTGGACAAAACAAGCGCGCCGAGGAGCAGCGGCAAATAAATTATCGAGATGATAAACAATCGTCGCGCATCGGAAGGTTTTCTCGTTTTCAAGAAGCGCATCGCGACGGCAATAAAGATTCCGCCGAGGATTAACTCCGCTAAAAGATAAAACACTGTCGCCATGCGAATGAACGCGGGCAATCCAGCGACAACGAAAAGAATCATGCAAAAAAAGACACTTTGGCTCGCGCTGCGTTCACCGGTTTGATCGTCGCTCGAGATCATTTGAAAACCGGCGCGTGCGTAATCTTCACGATACATCCAGGCAATTGCGAAGAAATGCGGGAGTTGCCAGAAAAACAGAATAGCAAAAAGCATCCAGGCGCCGGCGTTCAATGTTCCGCGCGCGGCCGCCCAGCCAATCATCGGCGGTAGCGCCCCGGGGACTGCGCCGAGGGCCGTGTTGAACGTGCTGCGCAATTTCAGCGGCGTGTAACCAAAAATGTAAATGAAGATTGTAATCGCGGCGAGAATCGCGCCCAGCGCGTTGCAGATAAATGCGAGATAAGCCACACCAAAGATCGACAACGTCGCGCCGACGATCAGCGCTTCGCGCGGTCGCATTCGGCCCGCCGGAACAGGACGCGATTGTGTCCGATGCATCAAGGCATCGAGTTTGTATTCCCACCATTGATTGAGCGCGGACGCGCCGGCCGCGGCGAGCGCCGTTCCAAAAACGGTGTGCGCTAGCGCGATGAAATTGACGGGGCCTTCGGCGCCAAGATAAAAACCAACCGCGGTCGTGAGCAACACGAGCAGCGTGAGCCGCGCTTTAACCAGTTCCACCAAATCGCGAACAAAGCTCGAGCGCTCGTTGAGTTCTGAATCAAGCGTCGTCGCTTTCATCAATTGTTCAGCGCGCGCCAGGAAAACGCCCACGCGCTCACACCGAACGATAACATGATCGCACCGACCGCGACATGTGTCGTCGCCACATCGGCAGCTTTGTTACTCCAAATCGTCCATGCTCCGAGTGTGAACTGAGTAAAAAATAAAATGATCCACAAGATCGACAACCCCGATAAAATCGGGGCTCGCGACGAATGTCGGAGTCGCCTGACGCGGACAAGAAACCAGATGACGCCGATGCCGATCAAGACGGCAAGAAACCGATGGGCCATTTGCAGCCAGATTTGGAAGGCGTCGACGTCGGAAAGCGCGCGCGTATCGCGCCAGGCGTTGATCTTCGAGATTGCGGCGTCGCTCGTGTCCGGAATCCACGCGCCGTTTGCCGTTGGAAAATCCAGGATCGCCAAATCTTTGTGCTGATGACGCATCGTCGCGCCGAGAGCGAGCTGGGCATAAATCGCAATCGTTGTCACGATCACGATGGTCTTGATCGAGCGAATTTTTGTTGGATCGACAGCCGGCGACAAGCTTCGCCAAAAGTTTGTTGTCATGATCGCGATCAAGACGATCAGGCCGAGGAACGCTTGCGCGAGGCACGCATGAAAGATTCCGATTTGATCTCTCAACATCGTCACCCGCAGGCCGCCGAGAATTCCTTGAAGAATCACGCCGGCAACGGCGAGCAGCCCGAGCGTTTTGACCAATTGTCGATCTTCGACTCGCCAAAGCCAGATTGCGAGAATGATGGTGAGAATTCCGACAGTCGATGCGATGAGCCGGTGAGTGTGCTCGAACAGCACGCCGCCGATCCATTTCGAGACCGGAAACAAGAACATGTTGTAGCCGAACGTGGTCGGCCAATCGGGCACGGCGAGTCCGACGTTTTTGCTCGTGACCATGCCGCCGCTGCAGATCAGGAGCAGCGTCGCGAACGCGGTGAACCAAACGAAGCGATTAAGCCATTTACTGTAGCAGCGGTCTGTGACCGCCGAATTCTTTAACGTCGATTCCACGTTTGCGAGATCGGCGCTCATGGAGCGCCGCTACAGAAGAGCGATTACTCGCCGCTCGGACTTGGCGCGGGCTGAGCTGGTTTTTGTTCCGGTTTTGCGGCGGGGTTTTCCGTTTTGGGCGCCTCCGCCGGCGGCGCACTCTGCGCGCTGGAAAGCTCAGCCTGCTCTTTCAACCATGCTTGATAAGCTTCCGGGGTATCGACGACGAGCGTTCCTTTCATCCCGTAGTGACCAAGACCGCAAAGCTGGCCGCAAACAATTTCGTAGGTCCCCTCCTTGATCGGTTTGAACCACATCGGAATGAGCGAACCCGGAATCGCATCCGCCGCGATGCGCATATGCGGCAAATCGAAATTGTGGATCACGTCTTTTGACGAGAGCTCAATGATCACCGGGCGATTTACCGGTACGTGCAACTCGCCAAGGACAATGATGTCATCTTTGCCGGCCGGATCGTTCGGATCGATGCCGAGCGGATTCGAGTTTGAGACCAATCCAACTTCGCGCCGGCCAAACTGGCCATCAGGTCCAGGCATGTGAAACGTCCAGTTGAATTGCTGACCGACCACGTGAACGAGAATCGCTTCTTCCGTCGGCGGAAATTCATTCACGCGTTTCGCCCAAAGCGGAATGGCGAAGCCAATCAACAAAACGGCTTCGATTAACACGACCGAAAATTCAAGATGGGTTGAGATGCCGCTACGCACGCCGTGATGATCGGCCTTCGGCTGCCGGCTTTTGCGGAAGCGAATCAGAACAAAAACGAAAAAGGCCGACCAACCGAGAAAAAGCGCGCCCATGAACCAGTGAGCGAATTCGAGGATGTGATCGATCTGGTAGCCATGCTCGGAAGCGTTCGGCGGCTGGCCGAGAAATTCATTGATGAGCGCGAGGCTATTCATTGTCGTCCAAGTCTTCCATCAATTGCTCGTGCGGGGGCAGGGGCATCCGTCCGTGTTTCCAAATCTTGAAGCC